>Ga0114959_10002392_pt1 | contig 15497 bp, 13 predicted proteins | sample C_130625_EF_Meta_FD_87317 | JGI IMG/M metagenome (GOLD analysis project Ga0114959, IMG submission 87317) | Freshwater microbial communities from Lake Croche, Canada to study carbon cycling - C_130625_EF_MetaG | ecosystem: Environmental > Aquatic > Freshwater > Lake | place: Lake Croche, Canada...
AAATCTAGGAAATCTAGGAAATCGAGTAAATGTAGAAAATTGAGGAAATCGAGGAAATCAAATAAAACAAAATAGTAAATAACATAGTATTGCTATATATTATGTTATCTATGAATCATTATATCCGCAAATTACCTGAAGATATTATCAGTCATATTATTGGTTATACGCACCAATATCAATCCCTCTATCTAATTGAAGATATACGCAATTTTCACATATCCAAAAAAGAAATGACGGATTTGTATCGCAATTATTGGTGTAATTATTGGCAAGAAGATCCGCCCGAAGAACGTAATTGGATGGTCAATGATATTGTCCTATTTTTACACAATGATGTTAAACGATATATCAAAATTATGAGTCGTGCCCTTGTTTTTGATAAAGAGGGGAATCGATTAACGAGTCATTATCAACTCGACCAATATCGCCGACAAATCGATAAAAAATCGATTAATACCGAATTCAATATTTATTGGGGATTGTTAACACCAGAAGAACGTTTGGATGTATATGAAGATATGAAAACCACCACAATGAACAACGCTGTCCTTTATGATCGCTATTTAACTATGATTTACATTTAAGATTTCCAATGTTTACCACAGTCCAAACAGGTGACGAAAATTGTGGCAGGTTCATCTGCACTACGCGTCTGCAATTCGTAATACGTACACCGTTTCGACTTGCATTTCTTGCACGTAAACATGTCGGTAGATGCCTCAATATTCATAGTATATTTAGACGCATCGCGTTTGATCTTTTGTTCTATTAAAACATGCCAGTGGTCGGGTTTCATTTCTTGATGCGTCATCGTTGCGGTCGATTGTATCCCAATTTCGCCCGATTTGATCTGTTGTAGGAGATCCGGTGTTTTAAGATTGATATATAAGGTACGCAATCGGTCCACATATAATTGCGAAAACTGTCCGTTTTCCCACTTTTTCACAATCTTTCTCGAGTTCGCCTCTTTGATTGCATAATTATATACGCCACGTTCTAGATTATTGGCTATTGTTTCATCCTCTACTAATGTTTCAAAACGATTCCGAATTTGTTGACGAAACTTTTCAGGATTAGTAATTTTAGACATTATGCGACGTACTGATTATGTTGAATTATATACATTGTTTTTATATAATTCAATTTTGTGTTTATTTGTAATGAACCGTTTTCAATAGAAAATGATGTTTACACCACTTTATCAAATTAATAACATAAAGAATTTTTAGTTAATTACTAGAAATGGAAATTTTGATTTTATCCATTTATTCCGAAACCGACGAATATCGTGAAATGTTGGAGATACAACGAGCATATGTAACGCAGTATCCATGCGTTCATTATTATTTTATTACATTTCGCAAATTTCAAGACAATGATGTTGAAATAGAGAACGATATGATTTATTTAAAGGGTACTGAGTCATTACTAAATATCACGGATAAAACGATCCGGACTTTGGAATACTTGTTGCCACGCATAAAAGTCGATTTTATAATAAGAACTAACATTTCTACTATAGTGGATATACCAAAATTATACGGTTATTGCACGAAACTTCCTAAAACAAACGTCTATACCGGCGATTCCGACACATTAAAATGTATTGACCCCATAATAGGTATTACAGACAGTACTTTCTTCGGAACCGAATTTGTTATTGGATGTAATCTCATTATGTCATGCGATATAGCGCTTTTTATGTTATACCGTAAATTAGAATTGCATTACGATATCGTAGATGATATTGCATTTGCCATTTTTATAAAAAGGTATTTTCCAAATGCATTTATAAAAGACCCCAATTTTATGTTATTTGTACCATATGATCTAACAATAGATTCACTGGTCAATATAGGGTTGAAACCGATTTTTTTTAGAAATAAAGTATGCGAGACATATAAAAATATAACCGATCGAAAAATGGATATAAAAAATATGCGCACTATTTGCAATTATATTTATTCGTAATCCTCGAAATCGAGTTCATTCGTACAATCTAAATAGGCATTTTCTAATACAGGAGGTGTCGTGGATATCACGACATTCTTTGTCGGCTTTATAGCGACCTTCTTTTTTGTTGCAACCGGTTTGCTCTTTTTAGCAACAATTTTTTCCGATGAATCGTCATCGTCCGATTCATCTTCAGATTCTTCCTCTTCCGATGCATCATCGTCAACTACAAAATCGTCCTTGATATACCCCTCTTTAGTTCTTGGTATAAATTCATCGTCATCACTCTCACTGTATTCTGTATCAGAATCGTCATCGCCAATATCTTCAAATCCCCCATATAAAAATTCATATATTTGATCCCATTCAGATTTAGACAAATCATGTGCGATATCGTCGACGACATTTACTAATATGCAATTACCAAAAAAGAGGGCACTATCTACTGGTGGCGGGAACTCGTATTTATTTTCATGATTAGCCTTTCCATCTGCTTTAGCAAATAGTTTGACCGTATATTTTGCACCTTTAATAGTGGCTGTCCACGAGGTCTGTTCCTCGAAACCATCCGCCGTCTTGTATCCCGCCTTTTTATATAATTCGGTTTCAACATAGGTTTTCACCGTGGTCGATTTTATAGTTCCATTCTTTTCCACGATCAATATAGACGGCATTATTTATAGATTAACCCGCGATTATTTTAAGTATTTTTTTATAATATTTACCTAGGACCACGCGCGAATAATTGGTACAAATATCTGCCCCATTTTATGTATGATATATAGATATGATTTCCGATGTCCTCTTTGGTATATTAGTATCTAATGTGGTATTCTTCATATTTTATCAGGTGTGGTGCTATAGTAAAATAATTCGCAATCGACAATGGATATATAAACACGGCATCGAATTATTAGAACTTTGCGCAAGGCAAGATAAAACGAAATATGTGGAATTGTTATAACTATGAGGATACATGTCGGGTCTATTTTAATTCAAATAATCATGTGTATTGCCATTATTATTATATTACATTACTTGTTTCTCTCTGCCTATACCTATTTTAAAAACCGATATATGCCTAAAAATCCGAGGAATATAGAAAACGAACAAATCAAAAAATACAAAGAAATAGTGGAAGAAATGGCTAAAAAAGGCGAATTGACATCAAAGGATGACAATCCCTATAAAATGTCCATTCTCGAAAAACGCGAAATGTACGATGAATTATGTCAGTTGGTTTCAAATTCAAATATTCAAATAAAGTGTTAATTTTAACCGAGGATTCTACATATTAAATGATATAAAAGAAAACAGTTATAATAAAATATATATTACTATTTCTGTAAATGTCGTTTAATCAATATCAGTGTAGTCAAATTATATCCCGTTTCCCTGTGTTTGAACATTCTTATGAAACTGGAATACATAAGAATGTTCCGAATTTTTACAATGTATGTTTAGCAATTCCTCAAAGTAAAAAGTATTACGCCTGGTTTTCGTTTTACGAAGATCGAAATGTGTGTTTTTTACTCGATTTAACACGTGATAAAAAAATAGGAAATATTAAGATAGTAGAAGTAGAATTTGACCGTCGTTTATCTATTGGCACCTTGATTTACGGGTCAATCATAAATACTCCTATCCCCTATTTTTTGATTGAAGATATATTCTATTACCGCGGAATTCCTTTATCTAAAAATACATTTAGCGAAAAATTGGGATATATTCAACATATCTTGGAGAATGACTTAACGACCTCCCTTAAATCCGTTGTAAATAATACTATCCTTTTTCGGTTGCCCGTTATGTGGAAACTAGATGAAGCCGAACGTATGACTAAGACAATTACACAAGAAATGTCCAAAAAAATAACATATAATACCCATCATATACAATTTCGTTCACTCAATACAATTAGTCCATTTTTAAACGTATTTCCTTCTCTAACTTCTAATCAAAATAATAAATACGCTATTGCGAGTAAATCTATTACGATATCGCCGCGATCCAAAGTAAGCCCGCTCCTCTTTACCGAAAAAGGTTGTGGTGTGCCTGATTATAATAAGGCGCAATATGGCGAGAAGACAGTATTTTTAGTAAGATCAGATTTGCAATATGATATATATCGCCTTTACGCCTATCATACCACACTAAAAAACGTGTATTATGATGTCGCATATATCCCAAATTATAAAACGAGTGTATTGATGAATTCGATCTTTCGCAATATTAGGGAAAACCACAACATCGATTTAATCGAGGAAAGTGACGACGAGGACGATTTTCAAGACATACGATATGACAAACATGTAGATTTATCTAAAACGATTAACATGGAATGTATATTTAGTCGAAAATTCAAACGTTGGATACCTATACGAATAGCACCAAATGGAACGCATATGGTTCATATAAATAAATTGACACGTATATAGTATTAGATTTTTTGGGTTATTTTTATGTAAATTACTGCAGAAAAATAAATATAATATTTCAATATTATATACATGTCATCAACCCAGGCAATCGATTATAATCAATATAATCAGCGTATTTTGACACAACCATATGTGTCAAGTATGGGCGGCAATACATATCAATACGAATCGAGTGGAATAATATCAGGTGGAAAGAGAAAACGCAAACGATCGAGCAAAAAAAGTAGACGGGGGTCTAGTAAACGGCGAACTAAACGATCAAAAACATGCGGATGTAAAAAATGGAGACTTATATTCGGATAGAGATTTATCACCCATCTTTTATGGGGTCAATTAAATACGTATCGTAATATAAAACAAGGTTTTGTTTTATATTATATTATGATACCAGTTACATTGCATAACTTTTGGCCAATGAGTTCCGAATTGATCGAATCAATGAAAACAATATTTACTCGTTTAATAGGAAATATAACTGCATATAGGGAGATAAAAATATACACCGTATTTGGTGACCCGCCCGGTCATAAAGAATCGGATGTTTTATATGTGCAATTTTCCGCTGAAAGTTATTACCATGATCCATGTTACTATGATATCAATATTATCCCCGAATCACCTAACGCCACTAATCGTGTTGTTTTGTTCCCATATGCCTTTCTGCAACTATTACATAATGATCTTACCGTAAAATATGATATTACGCGATTTACTAATCCGCGCACATTAGATAATCTAGCGGCTAAACGTTTTTGTTTATTTTGCGTAAGTAATGGAAATTGCAAGACGAGAAATGTTTTTTTTGATTTATTATCTAAATATAAAAGGGTTGATTCTGGAGGAAAGTATTTGAATAATATCGGAATGACTTGTCCCGGTCAACATATATCGACCGAATATTTTGATTTTATAACACAATATAAATTCATGATCTGTTTTGAAAACATCTCGAAACCGCATTATTTTACTGAAAAATTAATTAATGGGTATTATGGCGGAACAATACCCATTTACTGGGGAGATCCTGTCATTTTTAATCGAATTAATTCAAATGCTATTTTGTATCTGCCACCTAATCCATGCAATAGTGATATGGAGTTACTAATTAATGAAATTATACGGTTAGATAATGACGACGTGGCATATCGTGAAAAATACACCCAACCCCTTTTTTTAAATGGACCGGACACCGATTTTTTGGGTATAGCTCAGGCAAATGAAGATGTTGGGAAACTTCTCGGCCCGACCGCCTATGCATAGATGTCTACAACATCTTCTTCCTCGCCCGATATAGTGTTCATTAACGCGGACATTTTTTCCGCCTCTATATTTCGTTGACTTGGCAAAAAGAGTTGTACTATAATTGCATTATCTCTAAACCTTACCGTATAGTTATTTTGCACATTTCCACGCCCCACGCGCCCCGCACTTTGTATCGTCTTTTGTTGGGTCAAATTGTCAAGATCTTTACCTATAAATCCATGGCAAAATTGATAATTGGTTCCATATATATAATCCGAAGAGGCAATAATCAAAAACAATCTTTCTTGAGTGGCCAGACGTTTCATGATTTCCATGTATTGTGTATATTCCTTTTTATCATCTTTAATAAACATACCAATACCCAATAGTAATAGTAATTTGAATTGATTTGACACTGAAAGTGACATGATTTCGCGAATACTATCGTCGTCTATATTAGCAACAAACGCGTTTTCTACAATTTTGCCTCCTTTTACCCATATGGTTTGATGATTTCGCGTATTGGGTATATACGCCGATTCTACGTTTGTCAAAACGATTTGTGTTCGCATAGTATTAATCGTATCGGTTAATTTGTCTAATTCGCGCGACGTCTCGCCCGTTTTAATATCGCGTTTTTTGTCGGGTTTAGCCGTTTTATCGGTTGTGACCTTGCCCTCTTTCAAATCGATTTCCGATTGGATTTTATCGATTTTTCGTTGTATCATATTATTGTATTCGATTTTTTCAATGACCGATTCCAATACTTTAGTCGGAATATTGGAATTCTTTAACAGAAATTTCCCTACATTTTCTATATTTTCAGCCAAATAAATAGTGGGGCCGTCGGTTAGTGTGTGTGCATCCTCTGTTGTAATCAACATCCCTGCAAATGGATTCGATTGAATATCGGATACTACTGGAATGGCCATTGAATTGGCATGAGGTTGTAAACTCGACATGCGAGATATTGGGTTTCCCATGGAACTACTCGATAGAGACGACGGATCGTGACTCTTTATTTTTCGAAGTTCGAATGGACTGACGTATTTTTCAAACATCGGTTTTTGTTTCGAGGTCATATAGTCGTATAATTCCGACCATTTTTCCGGCAACACATTTTTCAATACAATCAAATAATATGTTTTTATACTGTTCATATTGATATCCGATATGGTTCGAAAATACATTTTCATGGTATATCTTTCTGGCAAATAGCCAGAATGGTTGACATATTCGATAAACCGGACAATTTCGGCCAAATCAAAATAGCGCATCAACGATTTCATTTTTTCGCAATGTGTCACCGATAATTGTATTTGATCGTAACTTGCAAATAGCAGATGAGGCAAGGCCGGTTTTCCTTCTTTATTCAATATTGTAATCGTCTTTTTACAATCATATGTAGAAATTGAGTGTATTTCAGCCATGTCGAAACGGGATTTGAAGTCGTCGATTGTGTCTTGAATTTCGTCTTCAAATGGCAATGTCGCACAAGAGAGAACCATTTTCGATATCCGATTTTTCCGCCAATTATCGTGTATAATAGGATGCAATTCGTGGTCTTCGTAGTCCATGGTAATGGTCGGTTCATCCCAAAACGTTACAATATTGGATTCCGGATTGAACGCCAACATATAATGCATCGCCGTCAAATACGATTTTATATCGCATATCATGATTTCGACTTTGCAGCCATTCGAATTGTCGACCTTGTATATACCACCCGTTTTGCGATTCCGACTATAGTCAACCGCCGCAAAATAATGCAGACGAATATCGGATGCCGTTTCGCAACCAAATGCAAATGCAATACGTTTTTCTGCCGAAATGGATGCGCGGGCCAAGGCAAGCCCAACGTGCCTCGCCATACAGACGAAAATGACGCGGCAATTCTCCGATAATCCAATCGGCGACATGGTCTTTCCCGTCCCAGTAGGGGCAATATACAGTACCAATTTGGGTATTTCTTTGTCGACATTGGGACCGAATAATTGAAACAGTTGTTTTTGGTGATCGAATAGGGTAATATCCGCATATTTCAATATATTGGCGTTTTTTTCTATAATCATTTGAGCATTGTGTATCATATCCGGAATCAATTTATCCGCCACTCCCGTTTCGATCCGTTTTACTAATTTCTTGGCAAACTGTAATACAAATTTGTTTATTCCGGGTATTGTCGAACCAAACAGATGAACTATTGTATATACGTCGGCCGCATATTGATTAGTATTCATATACAACGAATGTAGTGCATTTCGGCATAAATCGACGATGAAAAAATCGACCATTCGATGTTTTTGGCCTTCAATATTTTGTTTCATATTATCTAGGCGAATAATATCCTTGCTATTTGGCGGTTTCTTTGCCTCTGCCGCTAATACAGTCAATGCCTCGGTATAATAAGCACGCGCCGCATCGTCCTTCTTGATAAAGTCCTTGACCATCTTTTCAAATAGTGGTTGAAAATATGTTTTGTATATGAACGTCTCGATTTCGGGGGTCTGAGTTATTTTAATAAATGAGATCAAGGACTGGTTATTATTATGCCGTATATCTATTTTTGAATAACCGGACTTAATTAGGGACAAAACTGCCTTTTCATTTTCTGTGATGGGTACTTCTATACCCTCCCATTCGGATTTAGATAATTTGGTTTGATTGAGATCCATTCTTGATGTTTGGATATAAACGATATAGTGTTGTTATCTATTTATATCGATTTATGTTTAAATCATTTGACCGAGAATATTATATTTGATCCATTCTAGGGGGTGCGCGATATTTTAATATATCGTCGGGTTCATTTGTTGTGCGAAACATGGTAGTACCATAAACGTCGCGTAATAGGACCCATTCAAAAAGACCACCTACATAAATATAGACATTTTCAATTCCGAGTTTTCTAAGTTGAATGTATTTTTGATAAATCGTATCGTCGCATCCGTTTTTCCCATAAACAATGATTTTCTTGGTATTTGTTTGATATGAATTCAATATTTCATTTATTCGCGATTCTTCTTTTTCATAGGTTAATGTTGTATATATTAAACAATCCTGATCGGTTGAAGGTAGTGTATTTATGAGATAATATGATGCGGGATTTTTTATCGCGTATAATACGTCTTCGAATCCTACACGATTTATACGATCACTTGATTTACCGGGCGCAGGAATGAGCATTTGAAAAAAACTGGCCATTATTATAAATCATATATTTTGTTTATACGATTTATCCGGGTTATTGGAATGTAAATTTTAAGGGTATATCGGAAACGGGGATTTCGATAAGTTGGGGTTCATGATCAGTCTTTGTCACCCAAAAACAATATCTCCCCCCTTTTATTGCAAATCCAATACAAAATTCTACTCCTATTTTATTAAAATAAAACACCTCACTATATTTTAGTGGTTTGAATGTTTTTTTTTCTAAAGTTACCAAGATATGGTAATAATGTCGTGGCCAAAAGTCTTCACTAAAATGTACTATACCGATTAGCCGATCTCCTAAATCGACAAACGTAGAAGATCCTCTTACGCGATCAAAATAGGGTGCGTTAATTTCATATTCTTGGTAAATTGTCAATTTTCCGTCTATAATGCGACCAATTTGCATAGGATGCCATTTATAAATAAACGATTCCATTTCACTATTTTGCTCATTGGTTGATACCAGGGGTATCCAATTCTTTTCGCACCACGTATCTGTTGGTGGTTCCACGATTATACAATCGGTCATTTTCTTGGTTTTATAATCATAATTTCCCACGATCATACTATTTCCATTACGCGGTGAATGATCGCGACTCGTAGCGATAAAACGGATACGATCGTTTAATACATATAGGCGGATATCTTCTAAACCGAATATACATTCCTCCTTGGTAAACAATTCATCGGGGGGGGGTTCTTCGATTTCTTGGAAAAACGTAGGAAATAAATTATTATCTAAGATAGAATGTACGTTCAATGAAATAATGTATTGATTGGGATGATCTATTTTAATAGACCCGTCGTCCTTATACCAATAATTCACATAACGGGTATTTAAATGATGTTCCCCCTTATAATATACATAAGATGCGTTTGATGCCTCGTGCGATCCGATCTTGGGATAATTATAATTTGTTATATTTGATACTGATGCCAAAGAAACTGAACAATAGTCGGCGCATATATTAATAATTGAATCATTGTGATCTGCCTTTTTCCATATAGGACACCAATTTTGAGTGGCCTCTAACCATGCCCAAAAATTGACCTCCCATACTATTTTTTTATGCGTTTGTAAAAAGTGTTCGAAATGGGTTTCATATAGGTCATGTAATTCCGAAATGGATTCTTTGTCTCCTATTAAAAAACCACCACAAAATCGCCAATAAATATTGTTTAAAAGGCGCGCGTTCGCATTTTCGATATTTAATTTATCCCATTTTTCGCACCCCGGAATACTAAGAAATCGTGGTGCGAGGGTTCTTTGTGATAATAGACGTAGTTTTTCTTGGGATTTTTGTATATTATTAAATAGTTCATATATATCGAAATCGATCCACGCAAAATGCGTCGTTTTCCATGGATTTAGATCAATCGTCGATTTTAGAAAATAAACAACAGAATTGATGAAACACAGGTGTTCTGCCGTGTCTTTTTCGCGATTACGATTATCAGGAAGTGTTATATCATCGTATTTTCTGTATAATTGTATAGGGATCATTGACTCTTCTTTGATTGAAATAATAAAGACGTTGGGTAAATCGGCAGTCGCCTCTGTGAATTGGTCGACATAGTTAGTTGCGACATATACACATAATAGGATACCGGTTCGGGCAATGTCGCGAAACCGGGCGAATCGATCGGCCACGGACCGATGCATCCATTCCGGGTTATATACAAACGCGGTTACAAAGATAACGGACATATAATGTATAATATCAGAAAACTATTTATACTAGTTTTATTGTATTATACTTGTTTTGTATAGTATTGTATTGGATAGTATTGTAATATAGTGTAACGTAAAATTGATTCGATATATCTATTTATTTTGGAAGATATAAAACGCCCAGAAATGACGACATTATCTTCTGAATATATTCAGAATATATTGAGAAGTATGCGTCCCATATTAACCAAGACGCGAATAATGATTTTCGATGTCGAAACCTCGGGACTTTTGCCTAAAGTATATGGCCGCTTCCCTCCGTTGGATATGTGTCCTCATATCCTACAATTGAGTTTTATTGTATATGATGTCTCATCTGCCTCTGTCGTATCCATTTTCGATACATATATTAATGTGGATGCCAGTGTCGAAATTTCGTCGTTTATTACCGAACTCACTGGCATAACTCGCGAAAAATGCAACGAGGGTATCTTGATGACCAAGGCATTGTCGATATTCTATAGAGAATATAGCAAATGTGATTGCATCGTAGCACACAATATGGAATTTGACAAGACCATGATTGCCATCGAAATGAACCGGCACGCGGCCAAAATGAATGAAATAGGTGTGAACTATTTCTCGATGTTCAATGATATTTATAATCGTCTAAATAACATCGAACTCTATTGTACCATGAAAATGGGTAAGGATATATGCAATCTTGTTATCGATGGCCATGAAAAGTTGGGGGCAAATGGCATATCCTATATTACCCGCCCATACAAAAAATACCCTAAATTGTCTGAATTGTATCATAGTCTTTTTGGAACGGATCCTCCGAATGGTCTACACAATTCACTAATAGATACATATGTATGTCTTAAATGTTTCTTCAAAATGAAGGAGGCAGATCGATCTATTATACAAAAAATGCATAATGTAATTTAGGATAAAATTTATACATATTTGAATATTATTAGGCAGAACAGTGTTCGCAAATTTCGTCATATTCTTGTCCCATGTTTGACGTATTTTTTTCCGGTTCAATGGTGAATTGTTGCGCCTGATGTCTACCCCGACGACGTAAATAATATATGCCCGTTTTTAGACCTTTTGACCAAGAATAAAAATGCATCGAGGTCAATGTATTATAAGTCGGGTCCTCGATCCATAAATTTAGACTCTGACTTTGGCAAATAAAGGCACCTCGATCCGCCGCCATATCGATAATTCCACGCATTGGTATTTCCCAAACAGTCCGATATTTTTCGCGAATATCTTTAGGAATAATGTCAATCTGTTGAATACTACCATTATTGGCAATAATATTATTCTTGATCTTTTCGTTCCACATATCTAGCCGAATCAAATCATTCATTAAATACTTATTGGCCAATATGAATTCACCGGCCAATGTTCGGCGACTGTATATATTACTCGTAATCGGCTCAATACATTCATTATATCCCAATATTTGCGAGGTCGATGCAGTGGGCATCGGTGCTAATAGCAGTGAGTTGCGCAATCCGTAATTCATAATCTCCGTCTTCAATAGTGTCCAGTTATATCGGGTCATATCGGGCTCCACATTCCACATATCATATTGCAGAATACCCCGTTGGGCCGGACAACCATTAAATGTTTCGTATGGGCCCATGGATTTAGCCAGTGATAACGATTCCGACAATGCGGCATGATAAATGGTTTCGAAAATATCGCGATTTAATTTGCGCGCCTCTGGTGAGGTAAATGGTATATTCATCATCATAAATACATCGGCTAATCCTTGAACTCCAATTCCAATAGGTCGGTGTCTCAAATTGCTGACCTTGGTCTTTTCCGTGGGGTAATAATTTATATCAATCACTCGATTCAAGTTATAGGTGACGGTACGCGTGAGTTTATGGAGTTGTTCGAAATCAAATGTTGGATTATCTGTCGATTTATCAATAAATGCAGGCAATGCAATACTCGCCAAATTACATACGGCGGTTTCATGTGCGTCCGAATATTGAACGACTTCACAACAAAGATTGGACGACTTGATTGTGCCTAAATTCTGTTGATTGGATTTTTGGTTACATGCATCTTTGTATAAGAGATAGGGTGTCCCGGTTTCCATTTGCGCATCTAATATTTGAAACCATAGATCACGTGCATTAATACTAATCCTGCCCTTTCCTGCCTCTTCATATTGGACATATAGTTTGACAAAATCGCTACCATACACATCGGACAAACCCGGACACTCGTCGGGACACATAAGTGTCCACTTTTGATTCGTCTTTACTCTTTCCATAAAGAGGTCGGGTAACCATAACGCGTAAAAGAGATCACGCGCCTTCAACTCTTCATCTCCATGGTTTTTTCGCATTTGCAAAAATATTTCTATATCGGCGTGCCAAGGTTCTAAATAAATCGCGAAACTACCATTACGTTTAGACCCCTGATCGATGTATTTAGCCGTATTATTAAAGACGCGTAACATAGGTACAATACCAGTCGAAGTGCCATTTGTTCCGCGAATCTGACTCCCAGTGGCACGTACATTGTGTATATGGAGACCGATACCTCCTGCCCATTTCGAAATACGTGCACAATCCTTAAGTGTATTATATATTCCTTCTAAACTGTCATCTTCCATGGCCAATAAATAGCAAGAAGATAATTGAGGGTGGCGCGTACCGGCATTAAATAGAGTCGGCGTAGCGTGCGTCATGTATTTTTGCGACATATAATAATAGGTTTCTTGGACATGTGCCAAATCATCGCCATGAATACCAATCGCTACTCGCAACCACATGTGTTGTGGCCGTTCTATAACCGATCCACCCGTTCGAATCAAATAGGCACGTTCCAATGTTTTAAATCCAAAATAGTCGATCAAATAATCGCGCGAATAGTCACATAATGCATCCAAATATGCAGCATTTTTTCTTACTACATCGACAAAATTATCTGCTAATAGGGGGCAAGTGACACCATTTTTATCCTTAGTCGAATATAATACTTCAACTACCTGGGAAAAAGAGGCCAATGTATTTTTATGATGATTCGATACAATAATTCGACCTGCCAAGGTGTTGAAATCGGGATGCACTGACGCCATAGAAGCACATTGTTCCGCCAACAATTCGTCTATTTTTGTCGTTGAAATGCCGTCATACAGTTGATCAATTACCTTGATTACCAAAGTAGTATAATTAATCTTGATGTCGGCCTCGGTACCAATCTTCTTAATTCTTTGTAAAATCTTATCAAACGAAATAATTTCGCGATTACCCGATCGTTTTATAACATACATTTCATCTACTGAATCCGACCTTTCATTCTGACGGATTTTCATATTCACCTCTTTTTCCATACTATTTGACATTTTATTATATAACAAAATAATATTTATATCGTTATTCCAATTTGATTATACAGATTCCGCGGTTTATATTCAGATTTTGTATTTGACGGTCACCCGACGACTGTGTCACTACGGGATGATTGCGGTTTTTTTTGGCCATGCGATGATCGTAACCGGAAACGCGTTCTTTTACAATTGTTTTCCATGCATCTTCAATAACGGTTACCGCATCTTTAAACCATGTACGGTTTCGTTGTACTAATACACACGAAAACTTTTCCAAATACCAATAAATAGTCGCATATAGGGTATATTCGGATCGGACCTCAATTTTCGTAGTATTTATCCATGAAGAAATCGATTCGCGATCTAACGCCATTTCTAGAGGCATAAATACATAATGTGGGGCATTTGTATGATCTTCTCCTAAATTACCAATCGTCGTTTTCTTGACAAAATACAATAAAACACCCTTTTCTTGCGTGTCTGTATCGGAATAAAACGCAGACTCGTCGGCATACTCTTTAAATTGGGTTTCCAAGAAATCACACTCTTCTAAACCACACGTTTCCATTTGTATTTGCATTTGAATCCAATAAGCATCGAGTGGAACGCCGGTAATATCGCGATTGATAATGTTTTTGACTTCCAACATGCGGCCATATTTGAGCGAGTGCGGATCAACATTGATGCCGTCGGGTGACGCCCCAATAAAATCATATATTTCGTGCCTTATACACCCAAAATCGGCGATCTTGGTCTGATACCGTTTTTCATATAAGAGAATACTAAGAGGTTCGTATTTATTTCCCCAGTGAAGAGTACTTTCGACGTTTACATATCGCGATATTCCTTGATTCATTTCATACGGTTTGCATTTCTCATAAACCAAACTGTTGTATTGCGATTCAGATGTAAATAGTTTACCTATTTGACTGGCCGTTATAAGACCATGCCGAAATTCATACCATTCTTGCGTGCGTTGTTTGGGCTGTGGTATTGAGGATAGTAAGGTGATACGATCCCGAATTTTGTCCACATCTATTTTGATAGGGGTCTCATAATGAGGTATAGATCTAGCAGGAATGGTCGAAATACTTTCGAAATATATTTCCGCGCAATGTTCGACAAAATCGCGCATTGATTGATAGGCCTCGTCACTATCATCGACATCTTCGTCCTCCTCTACGTAATAGACGATATTGTTCCATATATCATAAATATGATCGGTAACATATTCGACCAATTCACGATGAAAACGACTAATATGCATTTTGTTTGCTATATTTGGTACCAAATCATCTATGAATTCGTATGTGTATATTTCAAGTTCGAGTTCGAGATCATCTTGATTCATGTTAATCTATATATTGTCGCTAAATAATAATAGAATTATATCTTCATATTATTATTTTTACACCTTTCCATAATACAATACACAAAATAATACACAAAATAATATATATATTTTATTTTAAAATCCGCGTTGCTCTAAAAGACGATGCCGTTTTTTGGGATAAACATGGTGCATTTTTGGAAAATAATTGTCGCGGGTATGGTTATTGGATATGGAAATCCTATTTAATAAAACGCGAATTGGATAAATTGGCCGAAG
>Ga0114959_10002394_pt1 | contig 15491 bp, 16 predicted proteins | sample C_130625_EF_Meta_FD_87317 | JGI IMG/M metagenome (GOLD analysis project Ga0114959, IMG submission 87317) | Freshwater microbial communities from Lake Croche, Canada to study carbon cycling - C_130625_EF_MetaG | ecosystem: Environmental > Aquatic > Freshwater > Lake | place: Lake Croche, Canada...
CGCTAAATGTCGTGGCCTAAGCCACTCCGGCGCTAAATGTCGTGGCCTAAGCCACTCCGGCGCTAAATGTCGTGGCCTAAGCCACTCCGGGGTCCGAGGTCTGCTCCGGAGCGGCCATCACATCGTCAATCCGGTACTCCCGGGCCGCCGCGACGGCCACCGACGGGTCGATACCGCCATCGCGGGCCAACGCCTCAAGCGTGGCCACCACCACCGACTCAGCATCGGTGTTGAAATAGCGCCGCGCTGCCGGGCGGGTATCGGAGAACCCGAATCCGTCAGTGCCCAGCGTCACGTAGGTATTCGGTACCCACGGCCGGATCTGTTCGGGCACCGCCCGCATCCAGTCCGAGACCGCCACAACCGGGCCCGCACTCTTGCCCAGTAGCTGCGTGACGACGGGCACCGCGGCCGCCCGCTCCGGGTGGCGCAATAGTGCTCTCTCGACCGCAAGTCCGTCGCGATGAAGCTCATTCCAGCTCGTCACCGACCACACATCGGCGGCCACATCCCAGCGCTCCGCCAATAGGTCGGCGGCTCGCAGCGCGGCCGGCATAGAGACCCCGGAGGCCAGGATTTGCGCGGTACTGGTGCGCTTCTCGGTCGCCGCCCGGAAGCGATACATCCCGCGCAGCAGATTCTCAACATCGAGATGCTCGGGCTCGGCCGGCTGCGGGTAGGGCTCGTTGTAGATCGTGATGTAGAAGTAGACGTTCTCCGGGTTCTCCCCGAACATCCGCGACAAACCGCTCTCGACGATGTGGGCGATCTCGTAGGCGAAAGCCGGGTCATAGGCCACCACCGCCGGGTTGGTGGAGGCCAGCAGCAGCGAGTGGCCGTCGGCGTGCTGCAACCCCTCGCCGGTCAGCGTGGTGCGTCCGGCTGTCGCTCCCAAAACGAAGCCGCGGGCCATCTGGTCGGCGGCGGCCCAGAAGCTGTCTCCGGTGCGCTGGAAACCGAACATCGAGTAGAAGATGTAGACCGGGATCATCGGCTCGTTGTGCGTCGCATACGACGTCCCGACGGCGGTGAACGAGGCGGTAGAGCCCGCCTCGTTGATGCCCTCGTGCAGGATCTGACCCTTCTCGCTCTCCTTGTAGGCCAGCATCAATTGGGCGTCGACAGCGGTGTAGAGCTGGCCGTTGCGGTTGTAGATCTTCAGGCTTGGAAACCACGAGTCCATCCCGAAGGTGCGGGCCTCATCGGGGATGATCGGCACGATGCGCGGGCCGATGTTGGTGTCGCGGAGGAGTTCCTTGAACACCCGCACGGTCGCCATGGTGGTGGCCACATCCTGTTGACCCGAGCCGGACTTGAGCGGCTTGAAGATATCGCGAGGCGGCAGCGTCAACGCTTTGCTCTTGGTGCGACGCTCCGGCAGGAAGCCGCCCAGCGAGGTCCGCCGGTCCAGCAGGTAGCGGATCTCCGGTGACTCCGTACCCGGGTGGTAGTACGGCGGAAGGTAGGGGTTTTCTTCCAGTTGCGAATCGCTGAGCGGAATCTTCATTGCATCGCGGAAGTCCTTAAGATCTTGCAGCGCAAGCTTTTTCATCTGATGGGTGGCGTTGCGACCCTGGAAGTGCGAGCCCAGCGTGTAGCCCTTGATGGTCTTAGCAAGGATCACCGTCGGCTGGCCCTTGTGCTCCATCGCCGCCCGATAGGCCGCGTACACCTTGCGGTAGTCGTGGCCGCCGCGCTTGAGGTTCCAGATCTCGTCGTCGCTCATGTTCTGCACCAGCGACTTGGTGCGCGGATCGCGGCCGAAGAAATGCTCCCGCACATAGGTTCCGTTGTTGGCCTTGTAGGTCTGGAAATCGCCATCGGGTGTGGTGTTCATCAGATTCACCAGGGCGCCGTCCTTATCGGCGTGCAGCAGCGCATCCCACTCGCGGCCCCACACCACCTTGATGACGTTCCAGCCCGCGCCGCGGAAGAACGACTCCAACTCCTGAACGATCTTGCCGTTGCCGCGCACCGGCCCGTCGAGCCGTTGCAGATTGCAGTTGACGACGAAGGTCAGGTTGTCCAGGCCCTCGAGTGCGGCGACATGGGCCAGCCCGCGGCTCTCCGGCTCGTCGGTCTCACCATCGCCGAGGAAGGCCCACACATGTTGATCGGAGGTGTCCTTGATGCCGCGGTCATGCAGGTAATGGTTGAACCGGGCCTGATAGATCGCGTTCATCGGACCGAGTCCCATCGACACCGTGGGGAACTCCCAGAAGTCGGGCATCAGCCGCGGGTGCGGGTAGGACGGCAACCCGCCGCCGGGGTGGCTGTGTTCCTGACGGAAGCCGTCCATCTGGTTCGCGGACAGCCGGCCTTCCAGGAACGCGCGGGCGTAGATGCCGGGGGAGGCGTGACCCTGGATGAAGATCTGATCGCCACCGCCAGGGTGGGACTTGCCGCGGAAGAAATGATTGAAGCCCACCTCGTAGAGCGAGGCCGAGGAGGCATAGGTGGAGATGTGGCCGCCCACACCGACGCCCGGGCGCTGGGCGCGGTGCACCATGATCGCGGCGTTCCACCGGATCCAGCGGCGGTAGCGGCGTTCGACCTCCTCGTCGCCGGGGAACCACGGCTCCAACTCGGTCGGGATGGTGTTGACGTAGTCGGTCGAGGTCAGCGCCGGGATTGCCACGCGTTGCTCGCCGGCCCGCTCCAGTAGGCGCAGCATCAGGTAGCGGGCGCGGGCCGGACCGGAACGGGACAGTAGATCGTCGAACGATTCCAGCCATTCGGAGGTCTCGTCGGGGTCGATATCGGGTAGGTACGACGCGACGCCGTCACGGATGACCCTGACCCGACCCGTTTCTCTCGGGCCCCCTGGGCGTTGACTGCGGTCAGGGCGCGCGTACTCGGTGGTCAACTTCCGCTCCTCGGTAGCCGATGGAAGGTAATGCCGGTCCTATCGTGCCGCACGCGCCGCACTCGCGACGCATAGTGGTAATAGACGGCACGGGAAATTCATGCTGCCGCCAAGTGGGCCGTTCAGACGGTAACGTCTGTGTCTGTGCTGATCGGATCTGCGCGCGGGGGGCGCATCGCCGGACTACTGGCCGCCTGCGCCGCAGTCGTTGTCATGGTTGCTGCCGGCTGCACGTCGGTCACCCGAGGCGATCCCATGGCCAACGCCGGAGATGCCCCCGCCTACCGCACGTCGATGTCGGCGTCCTCATCGCAGTCGGCCGCCAGCAGCAGTGCGCGGGAATCCGAACGGCAGGCCTCCTTGACCACCGCGGCCATGCACTCCAGTTGTGAGACGTTGTCGACCACCAGTGCCGATGCGATCGACGCCGTCAACGCCTACGTCAGCGCGTACAACCAGGAAGGCGGCGACGTTGAGAGCACAGAGTCCCCGGCTGTCGACGCGCTCAATCGCAGTGCGCAGGCGGTGGACGCCAGCATCAGCGATGTCATGCCCCAGGAACTCATGGACGCTCTCGCCGGGTGGGTCGACGGAGCCCAAACGGCCGCCGACGCGATCAGCAGTCGGGTCGCGCCCGCGGAGTTCAACCAGATTATCGGCGACCTCAATGATGCGAGGTCGTCGGCCTTAAGTCTTTGCGACGCGACGTACTAAGTGGCGGCATGCGACGATATTGCCCAAGACAGCCGGCCCAGTGATGAAGGAGGTTCCGACGGTGGTCACCGCGGGTGACAGCGGGCGTGGTTTTGCTCAGAGACTGGGCATCAACCACGATCAGATCGTTCAGGAGTTGGGCTGGGACGAGGATTCCGACGACGACCTGCGGGCCGACGTTGAGGAAGCGTGCGGCAGCGAACTTCTCGACGAGGATGCCGACGAGGTGATCGACGTCGTTCTGCTGTGGTGGCGCGATGGCGACGGCGACCTTGTGGACCGGCTGATGGATGCGATCACCCCGCTGGCCGAAGACGGTGTGATCTGGGTACTGACACCCAAGACCGGGAAACCGGGGCATGTGCAGCCGGCCGATATCGCCGAGGCGGCGCCCACCGCCGGGCTGATGCAGACATCGTCGGCCAATCTGGGCGACTGGGGCGGCAGTCGGCTGGTTCAACCGAAATCCAAAGCAGCAGGGAGACATTCATGACACTGGCAGTGGGAACCGAGGCTCCGGACTTCAGCCTCAAAGATCAGGACGGCCAGCCCGTCACGCTCAGTGACTTCCGGGGAAAGAAAAACGTACTGCTGGTGTTCTTCCCCTTGGCATTCACCGGGATCTGCCAGGGTGAGCTTGACGAGGTGCGGGATAACCTGCCGGACTACGACAACGATGACACTGCCACCCTGGCTGTGTCGGTGGGTCCGCCTCCGACGCACAAGATCTGGGCAACCGAGAGCGGTTTCACCTTTCCGGTGCTGTCCGATTTCTGGCCGCACGGTGCCGTCGCGCAGGCCTACGGGGTGTTCAACTCCGACGCCGGCTTCGCCAATCGCGGCACGTTTGTCATCGACCGTTCCGGAGTGGTGCGTTTCGCCGAGATGAACCAGCCCGGCGAGGCTCGCGATCAGAAGGTGTGGACCGATGTGCTGTCAGCGCTGACGGCCTGACTTTCGACTTCCGGTCCTGGATCGCCAGACCGGAGCACGGGCGTGTAGCTCAGTGGTAGAGCTCTGGTTTTACACACCAGCGGTCGGCGGTTCGATACCGTCCACGCCCACTCGCTGTACGGCCTTCGCTGCCGTGCTTGCATGAGGTCAAATAGCATCGCGTCATGAGCACGGGATGGCAGCCGCCGCAACAGCCATTGCCACCGCCGGCCTTTCGGCGGCCCAGGCCTCCGAAGAGACGGTCCTGGTTGCCCGCGGCGATCATCGGATCGGCGATCGTGATCGCCGCCGGGTTGGTGGCCGGGGCGCTGATACTCAAGGATCGCGAGCCATCCGACCGCGCGGGGACGTGCCAGGCGTGGACCCAGACCCGCCAGACACTGCGGTCCATTCCGGCTCTGCCGCAAGGCTGGAACTGGAGCACCCCGAACATCGACAACTACATCAGGATCCAGAATGCTCCGGTCGGGAAAGCGCTCGAGGTGTTCGAGCCTGAGATCACCGTTGAGCCCGCCGACGTGGCACTGGCGGCCCGGGACTATCTGGCGGCGCGGCGCCATCAGATGCAGTCACTGATCGATCACACCTATGTTCCTGCCGATGGTGTTGCCGTGGATACCGCATTGGGAAACCTGAACCGGCTCTGCGGGTTTGGGGACAGCGGCCGACCCGTCTGACGCATTCGCCGCGTGCCTACCGCATGAAAGCACGATGCCCCTCCCGTGACCGGGAGGGGCATCGTGTTGCTGCTGCGGATATTTAGTTGGCCCGGGCTGCGCGGCGCGTGACGCCGTGCTTGGCGGACTTCGCCGAAGATCCGGCCGCGACGGCTGCTGCGGGTGCAGCCACTGAGGCGGCGGCGCTAACCGAAGACGCCGAGCGGGCCTTACGTGAGCCGGCAGGCAGAGCCTGCTGAACGCCGGCGTAGATTGCCGCACCGGTTGTTTCGACTCCCTTGAGCACCACGGTCCGGACGCTCGGCACGTAGGAGACCGTGCCACCGGTATTAGGAACCGTGAATCCCGGTCCGACGACAGCTGGCGTGGTTTGCACGCCCGTGCCGAGTGTGAGATTCACCAGCGTGCCGGCGACTCCGTTCGGGCCGAGCAGGCCGTTGAGGAGAGTTCCGGCTGCGACGCCGCTCCCAAACCCGGACGTGGCCAAAGCCGAGCCCGCAGCCTCGAAGGCCGAACCGAAGGACTTACCGAGCACCGCGGTGTAGGCGGGGACCAGCTGCCCGATAGCTCCCAAGCCGGCTGTCAGTCCGGCGACAGCCTGCGTCACGATCCCGACCACAACGTTCACTGCGCCGGTGAGCGCGGTCACCGGACCGTTGATTGCCGCTGCGAGGCTGGTCTGCAGGTGGGTCAATGCCGGGCCGATACCGTTCGTTGCAGCGTCGGGGATTAGCCCGACGATGGCGTTGATGACTGTCGGGACCACCGTTCCGATGGAGGTCTTGGCGACCTTGCCGAGGCCGCCGGCCAGCGCGGTGACGAACGTCAGGAGGTCATCCTGATAACCACTGACCTGAGCAACGATGCCGCCAATGGCGGCCTGAGCGGCCGTGCTCGTTCCGCCGAGGGCGGTCTGGGCGACGGTCATCAGGTCGGCGATGCCGGCGGCCAGCTCGATGTTGGCAGTCGCGGCGGCCGGAATTGCCGGAACGGTCATCGGTTGGCTGATGACCGGGGTCAGCGCGATGGCACCGGCGCCGACGACGGCGGCAGAGCCTGCCGCGAGGTACGAGCGCAACGAGATCTGCATGAACTTCTCCTAAATTGTTGTGAGCAGGTTTGCTGAAGTGATGAGAAGGTAACCATAGCGGCCACCCCCAGCGAAACAAATCACGGGTTTATTACGGTGTGATCTATATCACAATTGGTCTCGCCAGGACTTTTTGCCCTAGCTGCAGGGGTCGACCCCTCGTGCCAGGTTTATCAGCCGCCGGTGCACCTCCGCGGCGATCTCTTCAGTCGGGAGATGCCGGGGCGAGACCCGGACCTCGACGGGCCGGTCGATCTCGTCTGCGCGCAGGTAGCCCGCCGCCAGCAAAGCCTCAACCGGAGGACGGCCGAAAGCCCGCGCGACCGTGATCACCGTCTCGGCCTTCGGCCGCGTCTTGCCGTGCAGCCAATTGCAGACCGACAGGCGGCCGATCCCGATGCGCTCGGCGATCTGCGCCTGGGTGGCGCGCCCGCTGATTCGGCGGACATACTCCGGCCACGTCTCGGCCACCGGAACCACGCCGGTCTCGCCAGAATTTGCGGTTGGCCCTTTTGGCATCCCTATTCGCCCCCAGTCGCGATCCCCCCGGATCGCCCACCATGAAGGTAGATCGGGGGTCCGACAAGTTCGGTTGGGCGCTGTGTCGGTTGAGCGCTGTGTCAGCAGCAGCCGGGTTGGCCGGCCCGCTGAGCCAGATGAGCGTGCGCAGTGCCGTCGGACCCGCCGACCGCAGCCAGGAAGGCGTCCAGATCAATCCGCTCACCGCTGAGCCACGTCCCGCGCGCAACGGCCCTGTCGGCCAGCGTTGTGGGATCGACGGCATAGGGATCGGTTGCCAGTTCGGTGAAGTCGGCCAGCTTGCCGACGGTGATCGAGCCGACCAGGGTGTCCCGGTGCAGGGTGCGGGCGGCGTCGATGGTATGAGCCCGCAGTGCCTGATGCAGGGTCATGGTCTGGTCCGCGCCGTGCACGGCACCCGATCGGGTGCGCCGGGTCACCGCGGTCTGGATATTGAGCATCGGCGACGGTGGCGACACTGATCCGTCGTTGTGGAACGACACCACCGCACCTGATGCCGCGGCATCGCCGAAGGACTGCCAGCGGCTGCCGTGTTCGCGGTCGAAGATCTGCCCGTCGAGTAGGTCGCCCCAGTAGTAGTACTGAAAAGGACCCATCGAGGTGTGCACCCCAAGCTTGGCTGCCCGGTCGAAGTGCCGACGAGTGCCGGCGCCCAGATGTTCGAGGCGCCAGCGGTGATCACTACCGATAAGTGCGTATCGCTGCAGCGCCGCTTCATAGGCATCCAGCGCCAGGTCGATAGCAAGGTCGCCATTGGCGTGCAGTGCCATTTGCCAGCCGGCCGGCGCAGCCCTGTCCAGGATCGCGTCGAGTTCCGCACGGGTGTAGTTCATCGATTGCGGCCCACCGGCTTTCGCCGGATCGATACCCGCCATCTGGGTGGTCGGGGTGCCCAGGTACGGAAACGAGATGCCGATGTTGCCGACCCAGGGTGAGCCGTCGGTCCACAACTTGACGCCCTGCTTGATCAGCCAGTCATCACCGGGCGCGAAGGTGGCGGGTTCGGTATAGGTGTTGCTGGTGGACACCTCCCACATGCTCACCCGTAGCGGGCAGGAGGGGGCCGCAGCAAGTGCCTCGTAGCCGCCCCTGAGATTGAGGTCGAAGGCCATGTCGGAGGTCGACGTCAACCCGGCCCGCGCCATCGTCGCGTAGTACTGCGCTCCTGCGAGCAAAGGGTTGCCGAGTGTGGTCAGGATGTCGCCGACCACGGCGATCAGCACCCCGGTCTCGAAACCCTGTCCGTCGAGGCTGCCGTCGGGGTTGCGCCCGAAGTGTGCCCCGGGCGGATCGGCGGGCGGGTTGACGTCCCAGCCTTTGGTCTTTATCAACGCGGTGTTGAAGTAGACGCCATGACCGGAGTTGTCGGCCACGATGGCGATGCGGTCGCCGAAGATGCCATCGAGTTCGGGTGCCTTTGGCGCCGGCCGCTGGTGTAGCAGGGCGTCGAATCCGGAGAAAAGTAGCGGTGTGTCAGCATCGGTTTGGGCGATGGCCGCGGCGAATACTTTCTCGACGTCCGACCATTTCGGAACCTGGAACGGCGTGATGTTGCGAGCGGGTGGCTCGGTGGCGACACCGCTCATTAGCGGGTGGCTGTGCGGTTCGATGAGCCCGGGCAGCAGGGCGGCGGCACCGGTGTCAATGACCTCGGCGCCGGGGGCGGCCGCGCGACATTCCTCCAGCGATCCGACCGCGGTGATCCGGCCGCTCGAGACCGCCACGGCGGCGGCTCGCGGTCGGTCCGGGTCCATGGTGATCACGGTTGCGGCGGTGAGGATTCGATCAGACATTGACGCCCCTATCTTTCCGGGCTCAGTACACCTGGTGTGAAAAGCTTCCGGGGTGTTTGCACTCAGACGGTCGCTTCCGGCTGGGATCCTCCTCGGCTACCTCGCCGACGTCCTATTCGCCGACCCTCGGCGCGGGCATCCGGTGGCGGGGTTCGGTTGGTGCGCAACGGCTCTTGAGAACCTCACCTACCGCGACAACCGCGGTGCCGGCGCGGTGCATACCGCGGTACTGGTGGGCGGTCTCACCGGAGCGGGCGCACTGGCGTGCCGTCGTTCCGGGGACGGGGTCGCACTTGCCCTGCTGACCGCGGCGGCCACCTGGTCGGCCCTGGGCGGCACCAGCCTGGCCGCGACCGGGGACGCGATGGCGGATCACCTGGCCGCAGGTGATATCGACGGTGCGCGCGTCGTGCTGCCGTCGCTGTGCGGTCGAGATCCTGCCGCCCTCGATGGACCCGGATTGGTGCGCGCGGCATGCGAATCGGTGGCCGAGAACACCTCCGATGCCACTGTGGCGGCGTTGATCTGGGTGGCGGTGGCCGGAGTGCCCGGTGTGCTTGCCTACCGCGGTATCAACACTCTCGACGCCATGATCGGCAATCGTTCACCGCGCTACCTCCGATTCGGTTGGGCTGCAGCCAGATTGGACGATATCGCCAATTACCTGCCGGCCCGCGTGACCGGAGTGCTGGTGGCACTGTGCGCTCCCTTGGCCGGCGGGTCGGGGATTGCTGCCCTACGGGCGTGGTGGCGCGACGCGGACCGGCACCCCAGCCCGAATGCCGGCGTGGTCGAGGCCGCGTTCGCCGGTGCGATGGGCGTCCGACTCGGTGGCCCGACCCAGTACCGGCACGAATTGGAGATCCGGCCCACCCTGGGCGACGGCCGGACCGCGGATATTGACGACCTGCGCCGCGCGGTGCGGTTGTCGCGAGTGGTGCAGGTCGCTGCCGCCCTACTGGCGGTGACGATCAGCGCCGTCGGCCCCCGCGCTGGTGATCAGCGCCGTCGGCCCCCGCGCTGGTGATCAGCGCCGTCGGCCCCCGCGCTGGTGATCAGCGCCTTCGGCCATAGCGGTCGATCAGTTTGTCCTCGACGGTGAGCGGTTCGGCGGATGTCTCCGCGGCGGCGCGGTTGGCTGCTTCGCGGCGGCGCATCCTGATTTCGGAGTAGGCGTAGTACCCCAAACCGATCGGCGCGAGTATTCCGAACGCGATCCATTGGATCCCGTAGGACAGGAACGGCCCGGCATCGAGTTGGGGCAGTGGCAGTACATCGAGGCCGCCGGGTTGGGTGTCCGCCAGTTGCAGATACGAACCGGTCAACGGGGTGTCGACGACGTCGGCGATCTGGCGGGTGTCGATCGCGTACACCTGCATGAAACCGCCCTCGCGGAAGGGTTGTTTGTCGCCGACGGGGGCGGTCTCGGAATCGCGCAACCGCGCGGTGATGCTCACCGAACCCTCTGGTGGTGGCGCAATCTCAGGCACCTTGTTGCCGTCCACCGGCCGCACATAACCCCGGTTTACCAGCACGGTGGGGCCGGCGTCGACAGCGAATGCAGTCAGCACCTCGAACGCGGGTGCGCCGCCGAGCAAGCGAAGTCGGACTAGTGCCTGGGTGGAGGGAAGATACCTGCCGGTTGCGGTAACGCGGCGCCATTGAAACTCAGGTGCAGCTGAATCCTGCTGTGGTAGAAGCGATGTCACCGGAACCGGATCCGCCGACAGGGAGGCCTCGATCTGGTTGTTCTCCCGGGATGTCATGGTGTTCTTGCCCAGCTGCCAGGGTGCGAGGACCGTCAGTGACAGATAGGTGAATCCCACTACAACCAGTGCCAGTGCGATCCAGCCCGGCCGAAACAGGAACGCCAATCGCCGCATCAGTCCGGTGCCCCCAGTCGCTTGTCGACCCACCCATGAAGTCCTGGCAGTGCTGCTTCGATGACGACGAAGACGTCCTCGAAGTCCGCCATACCACCGTAGTAGGGGTCCTCGACGTCGGGTGCGTTCGCGCCCGATCGCGGGTCGAATGACCTCAACATGCGCAGGCGTTCGGGTTCCACACCCCAATCGGAGAGGATGCGGAGATGATTGCGGCCGAGTGCCACCACCAGATCAGCGGACAGATGGTCATCGCCGACCTTGGTTGCGCGGTGCCCGGTCGGGTAACCGCGACCGCCCAGTACCCGGACCGCGCGGTCGTCGGCGCCGGCGCCGGCATGCCAATCGCCGGTGCCCGCACTGCTCACCCGAACCGCGTCGGCCAGCCCGCGCTGGGCGATCTGATGGGCGAACATCTTCTCGGCCATTGGTGAGCGGCAGATGTTGCCCGAACACACGAAGGTGACATGCAGGGGGGTTCTAGACACCCAGCACCTCGCGGAGGCCGGTCATGGTAGCAACGTGTGCGGTGTGTTCAGCGGGGCTTTGCTGGGTGAAGTCCGCCGCGCCGTAGCCCCAGCCCACCACGACGGTGGCGATCCCGTGTTCGGCGGCACCCTCGACGTCGTGAGCGCGGTCCCCGACCATCACCACCCGTTCGGGTAGCGGGTGCAGTTGCGCCAGAGCGCGGTCCAACACCTCGGACTTGGTGGCACGGGTCCCGTCGGCGGCGGCTCCGGCGATCACCTCGAAATGCTGGGCCAGGCCGAAGTGTTCGAGGATGCGCCGCGCGGTGTCTTCGACCTTGGAGGTGGCCACCGCCAGTCGCACCCGGGCCGCCCGAAGATCGGTCAACAACTCCGGAACGCCGTCGTAGACGCTGTTCATCGACCATCCCCGGCTGGTGTAGTCGGCGCGGTAGGCCGCGATCGCCTCGTCTGCGCGGTCGCCCAGACCCATTCCGGCCAGGGTGTGGTGCATGGGCGGGCCTACGATGCGGCCGGCCAGGTCGCCGTCGGGAATCTCGGCACCGATGCTGGTCAGGGCGTGTCGGAAGCTGGCCACGATGCCCCGCGCGGAATCGGTCAGCGTTCCATCGAGATCGAAGATCACCAACTGCGGATGAGCGCCGTCGGCTGCAGGGATCACGGCACCATTGTCGCTGACGGCACCGGCACCGGTGGCCAGGCGTGGCGCACTACTGTTCCTCTGGTGGTGAGCGAACTGGGCGACCGGCGGCACCGGCGGGTGCGGGTCAGCGGAGCCTTCCGATGAGCGTGCGGCTTTCCGACGTTATCGATGTGCTCGACGGGGCCTATCCGCCGCACTTGGCGCACGACTGGGACTCGGTGGGCCTGGTGTGCGGTGATCCACAGGACATGATCGACTCGGTGACCGTCGCCGTTGATGCGACCGCCGCGGTGGTCGATACCGTCGGGCCCGGCGGTCTGCTGCTGGCCCACCACCCACTGCTGCTGCGCGGGGTGGACACCGTGGCTGCGAGCACACCCAAGGGCGCACTGATCCACCGCCTGATCAGACACAGATCGTCGCTGTTCACCGCGCACACCAATGCCGACGCGGCCAGGCCTGGCGTGTCCGATGCGCTGGCGGAAGCGCTGGGTCTGACGGTCGTTGGGGTGCTGGATCCAGCTGTGCTTGATCCCGCTGTGCTTGATCCAGCAGTGCTTGACCCCGCTTCGGGAGGATCGGATTTGGGCAGGCCGCTGCCCTGGGGTGTCGGTACGGGCCGGATAGGCACCCTCGCGCGGCCGCAACGATTCGCCGACTTCGTCGCCTGGGTGAACTCGGCTCTGCCGCAGACCAGTTGGGGCGTTCGGGCCGCGGGAGATCCGGATGCGACGGTGTCGCGTGTCGCCGTCTGCGGGGGAGCGGGCGACTCGCTGCTGGCGGCCGCCGCCGGAGCCGGCGTGCAGGCCTATGTCACCGCCGACCTGCGCCACCATCCCGCCGACGAGCACCGTCGGGGCAGCGGAGTCGGACTGGTCGACGTGGCGCACTGGGCCAGTGAATACCCGTGGTGCAACCAGGCTGCCGAGTTGCTGCGCGCGCATTTCGGCGCGACGCTACCGGTGACGGTCTGTCCGGTGCGAACCGATCCGTGGAACATCGAATCCTCAAGGGGTGAGTATGAAAGCTGAAGTAGCACAACAAATTTCGCTATTGGAGCTGGCCGAGATCGATGCTGAACTGTCCCGGCTCGCCCATCAGTGCGCGCATCTGCCCGAGCAGCAGCGCCTTGAGCAACTGCATGCTGACGAGCGCAGCGCCGCCGACCGGTTGGCCGTCCTGGGTATCGCTGTGGAGGACGTCGACGCCGAAGTCGCACGGCTGGAGTCCGAGGTGGATTCGGTCCGCAAGCGGGAGGACCGTGATCGGGGGCTGTTGGATTCCGGCTCGGTCAACCCCAAGCAACTCGAGGAACTTTCCCACGAACTGGACACCCTGGAGCGCCGACAGGCGAGCCTGGAGGACTCCCTGCTGGATGTGATGGAACGCCGTGAGCAGTTGGCGACCGAGCAGGCCGGCGAACTCGCGATAGTCGAGGATCTCCGACGGGAACTCGTCAGCGCCGAGCAGGCCCGGGATCAGGCGCGCGACGAAATCGAGCAGGTCCGAATCGGGCGGGTCGCGCGGCGGGCAGCGGTGGTATCGGAACTGGACGCCGCACTGGTGACGGTCTATGACCGGCAGGTCGCGTCGACCGGGATCGGCGCCGGCCGATTGGCAGGCGGTCGCTGCGGCGCATGCCGGATCGAACTCGACCGCGGCGAAGTGGCCCGGATCACGGCGGCGCCTGACGACGAGGTGCTGCGCTGCTCAGAGTGCGGGGCGATCCTGCTGCGGGTCCGTGGGCGGGGCGAGTGAAAGTCATCATCGAGGCTGACGGCGGCTCCCGCGGAAACCCGGGTCCGGCGGGCTTCGGATGTGTGGTGTTCTCCGCCGACCACGCCACCGTGTTAGCGGAACATCGGCAGTTCATCGGAGTCACCACGAACAACGTGGCCGAGTACCGGGGCCTGATCGCCGGACTCGAGGAGGCGCGTCGCCTCGGCGCCAATGAGGTTGCGGTGTCGATGGATTCGAAGCTCATCGTCGAGCAGATGACCGGGCGCTGGAAGGTCAAGCACCCCGCGATGGCTGAGCTCCATCAGCAGGCCCGTGCGCTCGCGTCGACGTTCGATGCCGTCACATACTCCTGGATTCCCAGGGAGCGCAATTCCCACGCCGACCGCCTTGCCAACGAAGCGATGGACGCCGCGAACTCCGACGAGAACCGGACCGCCGCCGACCCGCCACCCGCTGCGGTGGCCGTACCGCCGTCGGCCTGGACCGGCAACCGGGGTGGGCCGACCCGCCTGCTGCTGCTGCGCCACGGTCAGACCGAATTGTCGGTGCAGCGTCGCTACTCCGGCCGCGGGAACCCCGAACTCACCGATACCGGCCGTCAGCAGGCCGCCGATGCCGCCCGCCATCTCGGCGCCAAGGGCGGTATCTCCGCGGTGGTCAGTTCGCCGCTGACGCGGGCCCACGACACCGCCAGGGCCGCCGCAGATGCACTCGGCCTGACGGTGGAGATCGACGACGACCTCATCGAGACCGACTTCGGCGAATGGGAGGGACTGACCTTTTCGGAGGCGGCGAAGCGTCACCCCGAGGTGCATGGCCGCTGGCTGCGCGACACCAGCCTGCAACCGCCGGGTGGGGAGAGTTTCGACGACGTGCAGCACCGGGTCAGCCGCGCACGTGACCGGATCATCGCCGCCCACGGTGCCGGCACCGTCCTGGTGGTTTCGCACGTCACCCCGATCAAGACCCTGCTCCGGCTGGCGTTGGGTGCGGGTCCGTCGATCCTGCACCGGTTGCATCTCGACCTCGCGTCGCTGAGCATCGCGGAGTTTTACCCCGACGATGGGGCATCGGTCCGACTGGTCAATGACACCTCCTATCTGCGGAGGACCTGATGCCGAAACCGCCCGACGCGCACACCGCCTGGGAGGAGCACTACACGGCCAAATCGCAGGTCTGGAGCGGACGCGTCAATGTGCAACTCGCGGCGAACGCCGGTGACCTGGCTGGTGGTCGCGCACTGGACCTCGGCTGTGGTGAGGGCGCCGACGCGATATGGCTGGCCGAACGCGGGTGGACTGTTGTCGCCGTCGACGTTTCGACCACCGCATTGAGTCGGGCGCGTGCTGCCGCCGAGTCTCGGGGCATGGCGGCGCGGATCGACTTCCAGCAGCGCGACCTGACCGCGGGCTTACCTGATGGTCTTTTCGACCTGGTATCGGCGCAGTTCCTGCACAGCACCGTCGAGATGGATCGAACCGCGTTGCTGCGCCGCGCCGCTGATGTCGTGGCACCGGGCGGGACGTTTCTGATCGTCGACCATGCTGCACCTCCGCCGTGGGCGTCGAAGATTCACCATCACGAGTTCCCCACCGCCGCAGCAGTGCTCAGCGGTCTGGCGCTGGATGATGGGCAGTGGCAGCAAGTCCAGGTGGGCAGCGTCGAGCGCTCAGCCCGCGGGCCGGACGGGCAGGACGCTACCCTTGTCGACAATGTGATCCGGTTGATGCGCAACCCGGTTCAGGGTTAGCCATGACCGGTGAAAAACAGATGAGTGGGGTGCACTGCAGGGTGGATGAGACGAACCTCCGACTACGTCCGGCGATGACTCGGCGACTGTTGCGCAGGGCGGTATCCCATGGCGAAATCACGCTGCCGGCCGCGCCGGGCATGCTCGACGAGTACGTCGAGATGTGCAACGACCTGTTCGCCTCGCTGGGGGTGCGGTTCGACACCGAGGAGCTCGCGCAACTGCGCTCGGTACTGGAGGGCCAACTGGCCGACGCGTATGCGGCCTCACCGCGATCGGACATTGTCATCAGCTACGAGTCGTCGGTGGGCCTGTCGATCAACTACCACGTCAAGGCACAGTGGTTCACCGTC
>Ga0114959_10002395_pt1 | contig 15481 bp, 15 predicted proteins | sample C_130625_EF_Meta_FD_87317 | JGI IMG/M metagenome (GOLD analysis project Ga0114959, IMG submission 87317) | Freshwater microbial communities from Lake Croche, Canada to study carbon cycling - C_130625_EF_MetaG | ecosystem: Environmental > Aquatic > Freshwater > Lake | place: Lake Croche, Canada...
CATTTTTTAAAGATTTAGTCGGTTTCATGATTTCTGGTCCTGTGATGATTCAAGTATTAGAAGGTGAAAACGCAATTGCTAAAAACCGTGAACTCATGGGTGCTACAGATCCTGCTAAAGCAGATAAAGGTACGATACGTGCTGATTTTGCACAAAGTATTGATGCAAACGCTGTGCATGGTTCAGACGGTCCTGAGACAGCTGCGCAAGAAATCGCTTTCTTCTTTGCTGGTTTGCAAGTTTACACACGCTAATAGGTGACGCAAATTCCCCGTACGAACTTATTAGATTTAGATGGGGAAAGGCTAGCAACTTTTATTGCTGGCCTCAATGAAAAGCCATTTCGCTCTAAGCAGTTGATGCGCTGGGTTCATCAGCGTGGCGTCAGTGACGTCCATTTGATGAGCGATTTGGCCAAAAGTTTTCGTGAGCAATTAGATGGCACGGTAGAGATAAAGTCTCTACCAGTCATAAGTGATCAAACCGCATCGGACGGTACCAGAAAATGGTTGCTCGATGTCGGAGATGGTAATGCCGTCGAGATGGTCTATATTCCGGAGGATGAAAGAGGTACCTTGTGTATCTCAACTCAAGCCGGGTGTGCAGTGAACTGTCAATTTTGTTCCACCGGTAAACAAGGCTTTGCTCGCAACCTTACCGTTGGTGAGATTATCGGTCAACTCTGGTATGCCGAGCACCACTTGCGTAATGACCCATCTGCAGTTAAACGCATTGATACCTATGATAAAACCCAACTTGCCCATGGCGATGGTCGTGTGATTTCGAACGTTGTGATGATGGGTATGGGAGAACCATTGCTTAATTACGAACCCGTGATTGGTGCGATGAGTCTCATGTTGGATGACAATGCATATGGTTTATCAAGAAGAAGGGTCACCTTATCCACTTCAGGTGTTGTGCCTTTTATTGATAAATTAGCCAAAGACATGCCTGTTGCTTTAGCAGTGTCTTTACATGCACCAAACAATAAGTTGCGTGATATTTTGGTACCGATCAATCGTAAATATCCTATAGAAGAATTAATGGCAGCTTGCCAGCGTTATCTTCCTTACGCACCAAGGGATTTTTTGACATTTGAATACTGTATGTTGGATGGTGTCAATGATTCTGATCAATTGGCCAGAGAGTTAGTTAAACTATTAGCGCCGATTCGTTGTAAGTTGAATTTGATTCCTTTTAACCCATTTCCGGAATCTGGATTAAAACAATCTCCACGTGCACGCATCGAACAATTTGCAAAAATACTTTTAGATGCGAAAATTGTTACAACTGTTCGTAAAACACGTGGTGATGATATCGCGGCTGCTTGTGGACAACTCGCTGGTGATGTGCAAGATCGTACTAATTTAGCAAAAAGAACAGAACAAAGAATTGTATGGAGTAAGCCTCTTGAGGTAGATGAAGATGACGACGAATAATCCAAACCTATTACAAATTAACCACTACCAACGTCGCAAGACCCAACAAGCCAACGTGCAGTGGGGCACTAATATCGTTAGCATTGGTGGCGACGCTCCCATTCGTATACAGTCGATGACAAATACTGATACGGAAGACGCTATTGGAACCGCAATTCAAGTCAAAGAACTAGCAAAAGCAGGATCTGAGATGGTCCGTATTACCGTCAACACACCAGCGGCGGCTGCTGCAGTGCCAGCGATTCGTGAACAACTCGACAAAATGGGTGTGGATGTGCCCTTGGTTGGAGACTTTCATTACAACGGGCACACCTTATTAAAAGACTATCCCGAGTGTGCCAAAGCCTTATCCAAATATCGTATCAATCCAGGCAATGTCGGCCAAGGAGCCAAACGTGATGTGCAATTCTCGCAAATGATTGAGATGGCATGTACTTATAACAAGCCTGTCCGTATTGGGGTCAATTGGGGAAGTCTCGATCAAGATTTACTTGCTAGCCTCATGGATCAAAATGCCGCACTCAGTCAGCCCAAAGAAGCACGTGAAGTGATGGTCGAAGCCTTAATTCAATCGGCATTGCAATCTGCAGATCGCGCTATTGAGATTGGGCTACCAAGTAATCAAATTATTTTGTCTTGTAAAGTTAGTGCGGTACAAGATTTAATTGCCGTCTATCGTAACTTAGCGAAACGTTGTGATTTTCCATTACACCTCGGCTTAACAGAGGCGGGGATTGGTAGTAAAGGCATTGTTGGCTCAACTGCAGCTTTAGCCGTATTACTACAAGAGGGGATTGGTGACACGATTCGAATCTCCTTAACACCAGAGCCAGGTGCTCCACGTGAAAACGAAGTGATTGTTGCCCAAGAGATTTTGCAGACTATGGATTTACGCCATTTCACCCCAATGGTGATTGCTTGTCCCGGATGTGGCAGAACGACGAGTACCTTCTTCCAATCACTCGCTTCTAACATCCAAACTTTTCTGCGCCATCAAATGCCCGAGTGGAAGCAACACTATCCTGGCGTCGAATCTATGAGCGTAGCCGTAATGGGCTGTATTGTGAACGGTCCTGGTGAGAGTAAACATGCCGATATTGGTATTAGCTTACCTGGCACAGGCGAGTCCCCAGCCGCTCCAGTCTTTATTGATGGCGAGAAAGTAAAAACATTACGTGGCGATCATATTGTTGCGGAGTTTGAACAAATTGTTCAAGAATATGTGAAGCGTCGCTATGGCGCAAACAAGTAATAAAGATTCATCTAATTTCAAATTAAAGATAAAGAATGTATGTCAGATTTAAATGCTTCGAATGCTAATTCTGCTGTAAGTCCCAAAATCAAAAAGCTGACTGGTGTTAAAGGGATGAACGACCTGTTGCCGCAGGAGGCGTATCGCTGGGAGTTTGTTGAACGCACTATCCAGAGCTTAGCCAAATCCTACGGTTATCAGAATATTCGTACACCCATTGTTGAACATACCGAAGTGTTTCAGCGTGGCATTGGAGAAGTGACCGACATCGTTGAAAAAGAAATGTATTCTTTTGAGGATCGTCTAAATGGTGAACAGTTAACTTTGCGACCAGAAGGGACTGCTGCGGCAGTTCGAGCCGTGGTTGAACATAATTTATTGTATGAAGGTCCTAAAAGACTCTTTTATATTGGACCAATGTTCCGACATGAACGACCACAGCGTGGTCGTTATCGTCAGTTCCATCAATTTGGTGTAGAAGCCTTAGGTTTTGCAGGGCCTGAGCTAGATGCAGAATTAATCTTAATGTGTGCCAGGCTTTGGGATGATTTAGGTTTAACTGGTTTGCGTTTAGAAATGAACTCATTAGGAAATGAAGCGGAGCGTAAGCAGCATCGTACAGCCTTGGTGGAATATTTTGAACAGCATGTAGCAGAATTAGATGAAGATTCGCAGCGCCGATTAAAGACCAATCCCTTGCGTATTTTGGATACCAAAAATCCGCAGATGCAGGATTTGGTTGCAGCGGCACCTAAATTAATTGATTTTTTAGGTAAAGAATCAAAAGATCACTTTGCACAAGTTCAGTCTTTACTCAAAGCGAATAACCTTCCTTTCAAGATTAATCATCGGCTGGTAAGAGGTCTTGATTATTACAATTTAACGGTTTTTGAGTGGGTTACCGATCAGTTGGGTGCGCAGGGCACTGTTGCTGGTGGAGGACGTTATGATCCTCTGATTGAGCGCATGGGTGGTAAACCTACAGCCGCCTGTGGATGGGCAATGGGGATCGAACGCGTGATCGAACTCATGAAAGAACAGGGCTTGGGTGAAGAAGCGCAAACTCTGTGTGATATTTACATGATCCATGGTAGTGGCGCGACTTTAGAGCCTACTTTTGTATTAGCTGAGCGACTCAGAACAGCTGGCGTGGATGTGATCGTACATGCAAGCACCGATGGTCAAACATCCAGTTTTAAATCCCAAATGAAAAAGGCAGATGCCAGTGGGGCTTTATATGCAGTTATTATTGGGGAAGATGAATTAAAGCTGCAAAAGGCTCAAATTAAAGATTTACGTAAAACTGGCACACAGGATCAAGTTGCTTTAGATGAAGTTTTAGATAAAGTAATCGATTTATTAGTTAGTAATTCCGATTAACCGATTAAACCCATTCAAGAAGTTAGAAAGACAAGCACCATGGATTTAGATTTAGAAGAACAAGAACAACTGGCTAAATTAAAAGCATTTTGGCAGGATTATGGTCGATGGATCATGATTGGCGTGGCTATTGCTGTGATTGGCTCTGCAATCTATTGGGGATATCAAAGCTATCAAAAGAGTCAAGCACTCGCCGCGTCCAAACAATATGAAGTATTGCTTGAGCAAACGGCTAAAAATGATTTGCCAGGTAGTTTAGCTACTTCCAAAAAAATCCAGCAAGAATACGGTAAAACAGCATATGCTGGGATGGCTGGATTACTCGCTGCCAATTTAGCCTATTCCGTAAACGATCAAGAAGCAACGATGGAGCAACTCAAGTGGGTCGCAAATACAGCGAGTAGTGAAAGTTTTCAATCCATTGCTAAACTGCGATTATCTTCTATCTACATTGATCAAAAAACACCCGAAGGTTTATCGCAAGCGGATCAGTTATTAAATTCTAAAATGGCGGTTGGGTTTGAAGCTTTAAAACTCGAGCGACGTGGCGATTGGTTTTGGGCTCAGGATAAAACGGAAGATGCAAAAAAATCCTATATCGCTGCATGGAACGTTTTAACAGATGAGCGAATGAAAGCTACAGGGTTAAAAGAAATTGATCCAGCTCTTAAAAAATTACAACAACAAAATCCGGGACCTGATCAACGCTTATTAAAAGTAAAAATTGATAGTTTGGGAGGCTTCTGATGCTAAATAGAATGAAGAGTCATTCGATCTTGCGCAGTTTGATGTTCATTTTATTAGCGGCATCAATCATTGGTTTACAAGGATGTCAGGGTAATAAACGACGCTTAGCAGCAGAGTTAACACCCATTGCCAATCCCGTGAACTTGGATCGTGTTTGGTCAGTCAGTTTAGGCAAGTCAGTCAATTACGCATTTAAACCATTTCTTATTGGCAGTGATATTTATGCTAGCTCTGAAGGTGGTGAAATTTACCGTGTGGATGCGGCGAGTGGCAAAGTAATTTGGCGAGTTTCTGCACCAAAAAGTTTGTCGACTGGACCTGGAAGTGATGGTAATACCGTGGTAGTTGCTAGCTTAAAAGGAGATATTTATGCTTTTGATTCTCAGACAGGTGAAAAAAAATGGGATACCAGTGTTGGCACTGAGGTATTAACAGAACCCTTAGTGGTTGCAGGGGTCGTTGTGATCAGAACAATTGATAATCGCTTTATAGGATTAGAGGCATCTTCTGGAAAACGACGTTGGGTCAGTCCTAAAAATCCTTCCGTTCTTTCACTGCGAACGAGTTATAGTATGTCTTCCATAAACAATGAAGTTATTTTCACGGGTTTTAGTGGTGGCCAATTTGGCATTATGGCTCTTAGCAATGGCAGTACGATTTGGGAATCTTTACTTGCTCCACCGCGTGGAACATCTGAAATTGAGCGCTTAAGTGACATTACTGCAAAGCCTACCTTATTAGGTCCCAGAATGTGTGCCGTTTCCTATCAAGGGAAAATTGGCTGTGGCGATATCAAAAATGCCCGAATGGCTTGGGCAAAAGACTTTTCGAGCTTTAGTGGAACCACACAATCTACGGATGCAGTTTATGCCGTCAATGATAAGTCCTATTTGGGGGCATTTAATGCCAATAGTGGCGTCGAACTTTGGCGTAATGAAAAACTACAGTGGCGTGATGTAGGAGAGCCTCTTGCTGTTGGTTCAATTGTTCTTGCTGGAGATTCTCAAGGTTATCTCCATCTATTTGCGCAGTCAAATGGGGATATCGTTGGACGCGTGAGAGTAGATAGTACGGGTATTGCAGTAGCGCCGATTGCTACACAAGGTTTAGTAATTGTGCAAACGAAGGGCGGAACTTTAGCCGCATACAAAATTCAATGAAACCAGTCATTGCCATCGTCGGCCGACCCAATGTTGGAAAGTCGACGCTGTTTAATCGCTTAACGCGATCACGAGATGCCTTAGTAGCTGATTTTTCAGGTCTTACACGTGATCGACACTACGGTAATGGACGACTAGGGGAGCGTGAATTTATTTGTATTGATACAGGTGGTTTTGAGCCTGTCGCCAAGACTGGTATTTTGGCCGAAATGGCCAAACAAACGAAACAAGCTGTGGTAGAAGCAGATTTAGTTGTTTTTTTAGTGGATGGTCGCTTAGGAATGGCACCTCAGGACCGTGTCATTGCTGATTTTTTACGAAGAACAGGGCGTCCGGTTATCTTGGCGGTAAATAAATCAGAAGGAATGACCCGTGCTACCGTTGCTGCTGAATTTTATGAATTAGGGCTCGGTGAGCCATATCCGATTTCTTCAGCCCATGGCGATGGTGTGAAAGATGTTTTAGATGAAGCATTAGATGCGTTGGGTATTCCTGAACCCGATGAAGATGACGAAGGGTCCGATGATCGCTCGACTCGCATTGCCGTGGTAGGTCGTCCAAATGTCGGTAAATCGACCTTGATCAATACCCTACTTGGTGAAGAGCGTGTCATTGCCTTTGACATGCCTGGAACAACGCGAGATGCAATTGAAGTTCCTTTTATGCGGGGAAGTAAACCCTATACGCTTATTGATACAGCGGGACTTCGTAAAAGAGGCAAGATCTTTGAGGCTATTGAAAAATTCTCAGTAGTCAAGACCCTTCAAGCAATTGCTGATGCCAATGTAGTGATTCTAATGTTGGACGCACAGCAAGATATTTCAGAGCAAGATGCACATATTGCAGGTTTTATTGTGGAAGCAGGTAGAGCATTGGTTGTTGCCGTTAATAAATGGGATGGTCTCGATGCGCATCAAAAGGAAACTTCCAGAAATGATATTGCTCGAAAACTCCGCTTTTTAGACTTTGCTAATGTGCATACCATTTCTGCAATCAAAGGTTTTGGTCTAAAAGAGTTATTCAAAGATGTTGATTTAGCCTATGCTGCTGCGATGACGAAATTACCAACTCCACGACTCACTCGAATTTTAGGTGAAGCAGTTGAATTCCAGCAACCTAAACGAGTTGGACGATTTAGACCTAAATTACGGTATGCCCACCAAGGTGGATCGAATCCACCGATTGTGATTATTCACGGCAACGGATTAGATGGCGTAACTGACAGTTATAAGCGTTATTTAGAAGGAAAATTCAGGGAAGAGTTCAAATTGAGGGGAACACCACTCAGAATTGAATTTAGATCTAGTAAAAACCCTTTTTTGGAGCAGGGAATCTCACCCCATAAAAGATAAAAGTGTTATATATTAATGCTTATGTAAAGAAAATTTCTTTTTCTTGTAGTGAAAACTCTGTAAAAACAAATTAAAATAAATTTAAGATCCAACAAAAAAAACTAAAAGGGCATTATGAATAGTAATAAAGGTCAACTTTTGCAAGATCCATTTCTTAACGCGCTCAGAAAAGAGCATATTCCTGTATCTATTTACCTTGTCAATGGGATTAAATTACAGGGTAATATTGACTCTTTTGATCAGTACGTCGTTTTATTACGTAACACAGTGACTCAGATGGTTTACAAGCACGCTATCTCAACTATAGTTCCAGCCAAGGCTGTGAGTTTCCGCGTTGAAGAGGACGCAGCAAGTTAATCAAGCTACACATTCTGATGAAATTCGCGCTGTTTTGGTTGGCGTTGATTCTGGACAGTCGAATTTTTCCGAAAGTATGTCTGAGTTAAATTTATTAACTCAAGCTGCCGGCTCTCATCCTGTTGAAATGGTTCTTACCAAGCGCTTAAAACCCGATCCTGCTCTATTTATTGGTAGCGGCAAAGCAACTGAAATTCGTGATTTGATGAATGAAAAAAATGCTGAAATAGCAATCTTCAATCATCCATTAAGTCCAGCACAGCAAAGAAATCTTGAGCGAGCTTTGGGGCATCACGTGATTGACCGCACCGGTTTGATTTTGGATATCTTTGCACAACGTGCCAAATCTCACATTGGGCAAGTTCAAGTAGAACTTGCGAATGTAAGGTATCGACTATCCCGCCTCGTTCGAGCATGGAGTCATTTGGAACGTCAAAAAGGCGGTATTGGACTTCGCGGTGGTCCTGGTGAAACACAGATGGAGTTAGACCGCCGTATGCTCGAAAATAAGGCCAAACGTTTACAAATTGATCTCTCAAAATTACAAAAGCAACAAGCCAATCAACGTCGTTCTCGAGTGAAAAAAGAAGTTTTCTCGATTTCTTTAGTGGGCTATACCAACGCAGGCAAGTCTACTTTATTTAATGCACTTACTAAAGCTGGAACTTACGCAGCTGATCAGTTATTTGCAACACTCGATACAACGACTAGGCGCGTGTATTTACAAGATTATGGGAATGCGGTGGTTTCCGATACCGTTGGGTTTATTCGTGAATTACCCCATCAATTAGTTGAAGCTTTTCAAGCAACTCTTGATGAAACAGTCCATGCAGATTTGTTATTACATGTGGTGGATGCTTCAAGCGTTGTGCGTGATGAGCAAATCCTTGAAGTTGAAAAGGTTATTGCCGAAATAGGGGCTCAAGATATACCCGTCATTTTGATCATGAATAAGATTGATCAATTGCCAGAATACGTGGGTAGAGGGCCTGAAATACGCTATGAAAAAGATGGTTCAGTATCAAAAATATACTTATCTGCCCAAAGTGGTGAGGGAGTAGGCTTGCTTCGAGAGGTCTTGGCCAAAATTGCTCAAGACACTGATAAAATAAAGAAAGATCTAAGAGATAATGATATTTTGGCAAAATCGGTCGGAGAAAGACCAATAAGCGCTGATTATGTCGATGGCTTAAAAAATATAAACGTTGGTTACCTCCCTAGGGATATTTGAATTGAAGACATTTGTGAATGATCGAGTGATAAGCCCGTTACGCGTATTTGTGGGCGTTACAAAAAATCGTGTGTTATGGTCCATTTATGATTGGGTCCATCGTCCCGCATATATGCAGGAGGGTCAGCCCCCTCAGGATTCCGGAAAAGATGATAAAAAGCCGGCTGAGCCGCGTCGTCCAAATACCGATGATGGGCCTCCTGATTTAGATGAGTTATGGAAAGACTTTAATCGTCGTCTAGGTGGATTATTTGGTGGGAATGCAAAAGATCCTTCACAGAATAATCAGCCCAAACCTCCCGTTGATCAACCTATCTTTGGTAATCAAAATAATCAAGACCAAAAGAAGCCAGCAGATATTGGTAACATGGCGCAAGAATGGTTAAAGAAGAATATGAATAAAGGTGGTGGCTCAGGTGGGTCAGGAAAAAATAATGGATTAAGCTTCCCGAACATCGGTCTTGGGGTCATTGGTCTTGGTATTTTTGCGATTTGGTTATTTAGCGGAATTTTTATTGTTCAAGAAGGTCAAGCTGGCGTTGTATTACAGTTTGGTAAATATAAATACACGACCAAACCAGGTATTAATTGGCGTTTACCTTATCCGATTCAAACACATGAAGTGGTGAGTGTATCGAATGTACGTTCTGTTGAAATTGGTCGCTCCTTTGTTATACAGGCTACTAATTTAAAAGATTCATCGATGTTGACCGAAGATGAAAACATTATCGATGTGAAATTTGCAGTTCAATATCGTTTAAAAGAACCCACAGAATATATCTTCAATAATCGTGATCCGGATGGAGCAGTAGTGCAAGCCGCTGAGACTTCAGTGCGTGAGATTGTTGGTAAGAGCAAAATGGATGATGTTTTGTATGTGGGTCGCGAGAGGATTGGTATTGAACTCGCCTCCTCGATTCAAAAGATTCTCGATAGTTATAAAACAGGTATTTATATTACGAGTGTGAACGTACAAAACGTACAACCACCTGAGCAAGTGCAGTCAGCTTTTGATGATGCTGTAAAAGCTGGACAAGACCAAGAACGTCAGAAAAATGAAGGTCAGGCATATGCCAATGACGTGATTCCGAGAGCGAAGGGTGCTGCAGCTCGGTTAATCGAAGAAGCTGAAGGTTATAAAGCAAAAGTCGTCGCAACAGCAGAAGGTGATGCTTCACGCTTTAAGCAAGTATATTCTGAATATGCCAAATCAAAAGAGGTTACTCGTGACCGAATGTACATTGATATGATGCAACAGGTCTATAACAATGTGACCAAAGTCATGATTGATACACGTAATAACAATCAAATGTTGTATTTGCCACTTGATAAGATTATTCAGCAAACAGCGACAGAAGCTTCACCAACCTCTAGTCCCTCGAATGCTGGTTCACAACCACCGAGTGGTTCTGTCACCGTACCCCTTAATCCATCCTCCAATCTTGGCGTGAATTCATTGCCGCAAAATAATGCGAATATGCCACAAGATAAACGAGAAACTTTCAGAAGTCGTGAAAGAGAACTGCGCTAAGAGGACCTATTATGAACCAACGAATACTTTCCATTCTTGTATTACTTTTAGCTGGCTTTTACCTATTGTCTTCGACCTTGTTTTTGGTTGATCAGCGTAAATTTGCTGTGGTATTTTCTTTTGGCGAAATTAAGCGCGTGATTGAAGAGCCAGGTTTAAATATCAAGTTACCATCGCCGATTCAAAATGTTCAATTTTTTGATCGTCGCATTATGACGATTGACAATCCTGAGGCGGAACGATTTATTACTTCTGAAAAGAAAAATCTATTAGTCGATTCATTCGTCAAATGGAGAATTGTGGATCCACGTAAATTCTTCATTAGTTTTAAAGGTGATGAGCGTTTGGCGCAAGATCGTTTATCGCAACTTGTGAAATCCGCTCTTAATGAAGAGTTTACGAAACGTACTGTTCGCGAATTGATCTCAGAACAACGTGAGCAGGTCATGCAAGGAATTAAGAAAAAGGTAGCTGATGATACCGCTGATATTGGTATTGAAATTGTGGATGTGCGTCTGAAGCGTGTAGATCTCCTAGCTGAAATTAGTGATTCTGTTTATCGCCGGATGGAGGCAGAGCGAAAGCGTGTAGCTAATGAACTGCGATCTACTGGTGCGGCTGAATCCGAAAAAATTCGTGCAGACGCAGAACGTCAGAGAGATGTGATTTTGGCACAAGCTTATAAGGAAGCACAAAAAATTAAAGGTCAGGGTGATGCACAAGCAAATGCCATCTACAATGATGCCTTTGGTAAGGATGCTCAATTTGCTCAGTTTTATCGAAGCCTTGAGGCATACAAAGCAACCTTCAAAGATAAAAAAGACGTCATGCTTTTATCCCCAGATAATGACTTCTTTAAATTTATGAAAAAAAGTAAGTAAATTTACTTTTAAGCACTATGACGAATCGTTGGTTACTCCCTGAAAATATTGCAGATGTTTTACCAGGTCAATCTAACTTGGTTGAGTCATTGCGTCGCGATATTTTGAATCTTTTTGAGTCCTATGGTTATGAGCTTGTCATCCCCCCTATGTTGGAATATATCGAATCACTGATGACTGCCACAGGTAGTGATATGGATTTACAAACGTTTAAATTAGTGGATCAATTGTCCGGTAGGACTCTGGGGTTGCGTGCTGATATGACTACACAGGTAGCAAGGATTGATGCGCATATTCTCAATCGCCAAAATATTGCACGTCTTTGCTACGCAGGTACAACCCTACAAACCCGTGTCGTTCCTGGTATATTTTCACGCGAACAACTCCAGCTTGGAGCTGAAGTCTATGGACATCAGGGAATTGAAGCTGATATCGAAATTGTAAACCTGATGATTCAGTCTTTAAAGATTGCTCAAGTTGGGCCCATTACATTGGACGTTAGTCATGCGGGCTTGTTAAAAGATATTTTGGATAAAAAACAGTTAAGTTCTGATGATATTTCGGAGATGTATCGGTTTTTACAGGCCAAAGATCGAACTAGTTTACAAAAGTTGATGCAAAATTGGGATCAAACTGCAAAGAATACGATCTTATCCTTATTGGATTTAAGTGGTGATGCTCATTATGTTCTCTCTCAAGCTCAGAGTAAGTTACCCCAGAGTGAGGTATCCCAAAAGGTTTTAAAAGATTTAGAGCAACTGTATTCTGGGATTAAAAAAACATCTGCGGAGATTCAGCTCAATATTGATCTTGCAGATTTAGATGGGTTTCAGTATCACACTGGCATACTGTGTGCGGCGTATGTATCTCAGTACCCAGTCGCTATAGCAAGAGGAGGTCGTTACGATCAAGTGGGGCAGGCATTTGGACGATCAAGACCTGCAACTGGGTTTTCAGTAGATCTCCTAGCACTTGCTAGTTTGTCGAGTAAAAAAATCATCACCCATGCCATCATGGCTCCGTGGGAAGATTCAGACGAATTTAGAAATGTTGTTGCCTCATTGCGCAATCGGGGTGAGGTTGTGATTGAATCCTTCCCTGGACATGAGCATAATGAATCCTCCATGGACTGTAATCGCCGTTTGGTATTTGAGAATCAATCTTGGCATGTAGTGCCAAAAAATTAAACGTTTAAAAGGTATCAAATGAAGCAACTCAATATAGGTAGAAATGTCGTTGTTATTGGCACCCAGTGGGGCGATGAAGGTAAGGGTAAAGTTGTTGATTGGTTAACCGATCATGCACAAGGGGTTGTCCGTTTTCAAGGTGGGCATAATGCAGGGCATACACTGATTATTGGCGGTAAGAAAACGATACTACGTCTAATTCCATCCGGGATCATGCATCCACGGGTAGTATGTTACATAGGAAATGGCGTTGTTTTATCGCCAGAAGCCTTATTTAAAGAAATTGACGAGCTTGAAAGCGCTGGTTTAGATGTTTGTTCAAGACTGAAAGTTTCCGAAGCAGCAACCTTAATACTGCCATATCACGTTGCGATTGATCATGCTCGTGAAATTAAGCGAGGCAGTGCGAAGATTGGTACGACTGGAAGAGGGATTGGTCCAGCCTATGAAGACAAAGTGGCCCGTCGTGCGCTGCGCGTTCAAGACCTATTTTTCCCAGAACTGTTCTCCGAAAAATTAAAAGAGAATTTAGAGTTTCATAATTTTTGTTTAGAAAAATATTATGGTGTAGCGCCGATTGATTTTCAAGTGACATTCGATCAAGCAATGTCTTATGCTAATCGTTTACAGCCGATGGTTGTTGATGTATCCAGCGCCTTATACGCTGCTCAAAGTGCAGGTAAAAATTTACTTTTTGAAGGAGCGCAGGGTACCTTATTGGATATTGATCATGGCACTTATCCCTATGTCACTTCGAGTAATTGCGTAGCAGGTAATGCCGCCGCTGGATCAGGTGTTGGTCCAGGTAGTTTGAAATATATATTAGGCATTACAAAAGCGTACTGTACACGTGTTGGCGCAGGACCATTTCCAAGTGAGTTGTACGATCACGATAATCCAGAGCGCCAAGATCCTATTGGAATACGTCTTGCCGAAGTTGGTAAAGAGTTTGGCTCAGTGACTGGTCGCCCAAGACGCACCGGTTGGTTAGATGGTGCAGCACTCAAGCGCTCCATACAGATCAATGGTGTAAGTGGCTTGTGTATGACCAAACTTGATGTACTTGATGGTTTAGAAAAGATTGGTTTATGTACTGGTTACCATTTAGATGGTGAGGTTTTAGACGTATTGCCACGTGGTGCTGACGCTGTTGCTCGTTGTGTTCCGATATATGAATATTTTCCTGGTTGGACACAAAGTACCGTGGGTATTACTGAGTGGGATAAATTACCCGTTGAAGCCCAAAACTATTTGCGCCGAATAGAAGAGCTTGCGCAAACACCGATTGCAATGGTTTCTACTGGACCTGATCGGGAAGAAACAATTTTGTTACAACATCCTTTTGCCTAAATATGAAATATGTCATTAGCCTTCTGATGATGTTATCGCTTCAGGCTTGTGCCGTATATTCCGTTGCTAGTTCTGCGGTATCCATTACCGCAGATGTGGTTTCAACAGGGGTAAATGTCGTCACCGGTGCAGTAGATACCGTCGTAGACGTTGTTACTCCGAGTAAAAAGAAGTAAATTCCCGAAGTTTAAATAATTAAATATAATTAATTCTAAGTTTATTCTTGTAAAAAAATTTAAACCATTTGATGGTTTTACAGAGGAAATCAAGAAAGTTTTTTATACAACCTTTTATCTAGTAGTTCTCCAATTCATGAACTTTTATTGCCTCATTTGTTTGATCAAAGAGAGACATTCGAGAATCAGTTTGATGGAATGAGTTTAGAGCCTTTTACGTATGCTGATTTTGAAAATACTCGGCAGCTACTGCTTGATGTCATTCAGGAAAAGTTAACTATTCAAGATCGAAAATTTTTACTAAGCGTTAAAAATTTAGACCCGGATTGGAGTATCTATGACTTCAAAGAGTTTCCATCGATTAAGTGGAAGTTACAAAATTTAGAAAAGCTAAGCTTGGATAATCCTACTAAATATCTTGAGCAAACAGAGCAATTAAAAAGAAAGCTGGATATTTAAAAGGACTTTGCATTATTTACTGCTGTTCTTACATATATACAATTAGCAAATATATTTATTTTCGATGTAATCCCTTTCTTTAATTAAAACGTTAAAGAGGTATAGATTTCATAGGAGAAAAATATGAAAAGAATGATGAGTGTATTACTTGTAATGACAATTGGTTTCAGTGCACTGGGTTTGGTTGGTTGTGCGGTCAACCCAGGATACCAAGGCGCTTACGTTGCCCCGCACTACTATCGACCTCCTGTGAATTGGGGGTGGGGTTGGCGAGGTCACTCACGTTATGGTTGGAGATAACTCAACTCACCTCATGGGTGCTTAGAAAGCAGTAAACCTTCATGAATCGATTCTATACTAATAGAATTCAAATTCATGGAGGTTTGTGATGTCTAATTTAATCATTGAGCAAATTGGTAAAGTACAGTTAATCACTTTAAATCGTCCAGAGGCGATGAATGCTCTTTCTCCAGACTTAATGACAGAATTAAGTGATGTATTAAATCAATCCGAAGACAATCCTGAAGTGGCTGTAGTCGTATTGACTGGAAGTGAAAAAGCCTTTGCTGCAGGCGCTGATATCAAGGCCATGAAAGACATGACTTACATGCAAATGTATCAAGGTGATTTTATTACCAAGAACTGGGAAAGAATTACTACTTTCAGAAAGCCGACAATTGCAGCAGTCGCTGGATTTGCTCTCGGCGGTGGTTGTGAGCTCGCGATGATGTGTGATTTTATTTTAGCGGCGGATAATGCTAAATTTGGTCAACCAGAAATTAACCTCGGAATAATACCTGGTGCTGGTGGTACTCAGCGTTTAACGCGCTTCATCGGCAAATCCAAAGCAATGGAAATGGTTCTTACAGGCCGCATGATGGATGCTCAGGAAGCAGAACGATCTGGTTTGGTGAGTAGGGTAGTGCCGCTTGCTGAACTGCGAGAAGAGGCTTTAAAAGTAGCTGAAAAGATTTCACAA
>Ga0114959_10002396_pt1 | contig 15475 bp, 9 predicted proteins | sample C_130625_EF_Meta_FD_87317 | JGI IMG/M metagenome (GOLD analysis project Ga0114959, IMG submission 87317) | Freshwater microbial communities from Lake Croche, Canada to study carbon cycling - C_130625_EF_MetaG | ecosystem: Environmental > Aquatic > Freshwater > Lake | place: Lake Croche, Canada...
AAGAGTTGGCGACTGAGATTCCCTCCGACTGCCTCGGAATTAGCGAGAGCGGAATCCGGACCCAGGAGGATGTAAAACGTGTTGTCGATCAGGGGATTCATTGCCTTTTAGTCGGGGAGACCCTGATGAGGGATGGAGATCCGGCGGCGGCAATCCGAAAGCTAAGGAGTTCTCCTTCATAATTAAAAAAATGGAGGGAGGGTTTCTTCTGGGTGGGTTTTGAGGTAGTCTAGGCTGATGAGCACAAAGGTTGATGCTTTGCCGATGCCCGATGCCTCAGGCCACTTTGGCCTTTATGGTGGGAGGTATGTTCCAGAGACACTGGTGGCTCCGTTGGAGGAGTTGGCGGCAGAGTTTGCTAGGGCGCAAAAAGATCCAGCCTTTCTGCATGAGCTCAAGGAGATGCGCAGGGATTTTACCGGGCGGCCGACTCCTCTTTATTTCGCGGAAAAGCTGACTCAGCACTGTGGTGGCGGAAAAATTTATCTGAAGAGGGAGGATCTCCTGCATACGGGGGCACACAAAATTAACAATGCTTTGGGGCAGGTGATTTTGGCTCGTCGGATGGGGAAGAAGCGGATTATTGCCGAAACGGGGGCGGGTCAGCACGGGGTGGCGACTGCGACGATGGCCGCACGTTATGGAATGGATTGTGTTATTTATATGGGGGAGGAGGACATGCGGCGCCAAGCCTTGAATGTGACACGGATGAGGTTGCTGGGTGCTAAGGTGGTGGGGGTAACTGCTGGGCAAAAGACCCTGAAAGAGGCGGTGAACGAAGCGATGAGGGATTGGGTTACGAATGTGCGAACGACTCACTACGTTTTAGGAACGGCGTACGGTGCGCACCCTTATCCCTATATGGTTCGGGAATTTCATAAGGTGATTGGGGAGGAGGCACGGGCCCAGTTGATGGAAAGGGAGGAGAGACTTCCCGACGTGATCTGTGCGTGTTTAGGCGGGGGAAGTAATGCGATTGGCATCTTTTATGCGTTTTTGAACGACCCTGATGTTCGGCTCGTGGGAGTCGAGGCGGGGGGAGAGGGCATCAAACCTGGGAGGCACGCAGCACGCTTCCAAGGAGGCAAGCTGGGAGTTTTGCAGGGGTCAAAATCGTTCCTACTGCAAAATGAGGATGGGCAGATTGAGTCCACTCACTCGGTTTCGGCGGGGTTGGATTATGCGGCAGTGGGACCCGAGCACTGTCATTTGCGCGATATTGGCAGGGCGGAGTACACCTATGCCACGGATGATGAGGCGCTGGCTGCTTTCTCTCTGCTGGGAAAAATTGAGGGCATCTTACCGGCACTGGAAACGGCTCACGGGGTGGCGTATGCGATTCAGGAAGCTCCTAAATTAAAGAAGGATCAGATTCTCTTAGTGAATCTTTCTGGGCGCGGAGACAAGGATGTGAATGAAGCGGCCCGCTTTTTATTGAAGAGTTGAGGCGATCAGGTGCCTGTGGAGGGCACAGAATATAAAATTATATCCCGAGGATAGTCTCTGCGTTCTGAAAAAAACGGCGAACCATCAAGCGGGCGATTTTGCGACCGCGGATCGAAAGTTGCACGAGGGTGGGAGCGTTGGTGATGGGGATGGAAAGAGTGAGAGCCACCCCGATCTGATAATCACGCCATGCGTCTGCAACATTGTATCTGTGGACTCCTCCCCGACGCAGGGTTTTCTGCCAGATGTTGATGAGTTTGTATTGCTCCCGAAGTGTGAGTGGACGGGCAGAGCTTCCTCCAATCACCCGAGCTAGATCGAAGGCGCCCAAGCCACGGGCTGCTATCTGCCAATCGACGATGAAAACCTTGGATCGAACGAGGAGGAGGTTGTCGGCGCGCAGGTCACCATGGACAAGGGTGATGGGGCGCTTCTTGGCCTGACGAAGGGCTTGGGTAATTGTAGGAAGGAAATGCTGAATTCGTTTCACATCCTTTTTTGTTAAAAGGGATCTGCAGTGTTTAAGAAATGTCTGGGCATGTTCACTAGCCTCATGGGCTCGATTGTAATGCTGCAATGGAAGAGCCTTGGTCTTGCGTAGTTGAGTGGAGTTCCAAAATCTTGCATGAACAGCCCCGATCGATTTCGCCACGGAGGATAGCTCTTTCAAAGAGAGCCCTTGAATCTGGTCTCCAGTCCGGCAGGGGAAGATTTCCTGAAGCAAAAGAAGGCCTTCCGAGCCATCGGGCGTGGAAACTGAGGCTATGCAGTGCGGAACATGCTTTCCTTCCAGAGGCTTAAGAAGTTGATAGGCGTGGACTTCACGTTGGAAGGCGCGGATGTGTCGGGAGAAATGTTGTGCCACAGGTTGATCGGATCCAACTTTTAGGATGAATTTCTGTGAGTCGCGGGGTCGGGTGGCGTGGAAGGTCTGACTAAGGAATCCGGTGGATCGGGTAGGGTGGATAAGAAAACGGGAGGTCTTCAAAGGTTTCATTTAGTTAAGAGGAAGTTGGCAAAGAGGCGAGTCCTTGTCGGTGATTGCGAATGGGGGGAGGGGTAAGGCATAGTTACCCAGATGAAGTTCGGGGCTGTTTTCAAATTTATCGCAACCTTGGTATTAGGGTTTCTGGGTATTGTTTCGACCCTTCTATTTGAGCCTAACGTATTTCGTGGGGTAACAGTTCCTCTGCTTGCCAAGTCATTGGGTTGGAAGGCACGTGCGGAGTCTGCGCGACTATCCCCTTTTGGAAAGTTACAGATCGAGGGGTTGGAGGCGGTGAATCCCTCAAAATCCAGGATCGATTTGGACTCCGCTTCTGTGCTGGTAGATTTAGAAAGTTTATTGACGGGGAAACCGGAGATTGTCCAGGCAGAGCTAAAGTTTGGGCTGATCGATTTAGAGGTGAAGGAGAGTTCGGAAAGCATGTCGGTTCCCAATGTTCCTTTTTCTTTGAGGGAAGCTAGTTTAGAAATTGAGGAGGGAAGAATTCGCAAAGGGGCTGGGGCTTGGATTTTGGCAGGGGTGAAGGGAAGCGCAAAGGGTTGGGATGGGCGCTCCCCGCTTGAGATGCAGGTCGGGATCGAGAAACTTTCATGGAGTGGCGTGGGAAAAGAGGAGTTAAGTGGAACGATAGGATTTCAGGTGCAAAAAAAATCGGTGGGGGTGGGGGCTGATCAGTGGGACGGAAAGCTGACAGTCGACTGCAAAAGCGTTGTCGACCTATCCCCACTTGAGTTGGTCGTACCCTGCCAGTTGGTGCTGGAGGGACGAGCAATCGGTTCTCTTGGAACCGATTGGAAAATAGAGCGATTTCACGGCTCTTGGGAAGGAATCGGCGGAGCAAAGATTTCGGCTATGGCCACGGGGCAGTGGGCAAAAAAGGGGGAGTGGTGTGTTGATTTAGCTCTTGATCCTGTGGATTTAGCTTTGGTGGGAGTCCTATTCCAGAGTCGTGGAGTCAAGTCGGTGGTTGGAAATCTGGGTGGGGACATTCATCTGGAGGGTGGAGGGAAGCAGGGGTTGGTAGGGCGAGCCAAGTTGCAAGGGCAAGGGGTGCAAATCGCTTCGGGCCTAGGTTTACTGTGGCCTGCGAGGCCTGCAGATTTTCTCGGCAATGGTTCGGGGGCTTGGGTAGAAAAAAGCCATGCCCTGAAAATCGAATCTTTTCAGGTGGAGTTGGGGCAAAAAGGAGGAACTCCTGATCTGCAGGCAAAGTTGGATCGTCCTGCAGAGTTTATTTTGCAAGGCGGAGTACCCACCTCGACAGATACAGCAACCCTTCAGTGGATTTTTCAAGGGGTCGAGTTAGCGGCGGTGGCTCCTCTCCTGCTTTCCCCCTCAAAGTTAAAAGTGCAGGGGGGGCAACTTTCTGCAAAAGGAGAAGCAAAGATTCAGGGGGGGACGGTGCAGGTGGCGGGGCGAGCGGATAGCCGAGCGATGAGGGCTGGCGGGTCGTGGCTACAAGGGGATGTCCTAGTGGATTCGGTCGCTGTGCAATTCCGGGGTGTATTTGAGGGGGCGAGTAAAGTTCGGTTGGAGGAAGTTTTAGCCCAAGCGGCATGGCCTGGTGGTGCGACAGAGGATTTTCGCGCAAAAGTGAGTGCGGAGTGGGATTGGTCTAAGGGGGCGGGTTGGGTAATCGGGGACGGTGAGGTGGGCTTAGCTGGTTTGGGGAGTGCGTGGTCGGGAGCAAAACTTTGGCCAGATTCTGGTTTGGCAAAATTACATCTAGAATTCTCGGGCAATTTGCAAGAGCAAGGTCGGGGTCTAGCGTCTGCAACTTTGAACAATATGCACTGGGCTGGTGAAACGGATTCCCCATGGCGGGCGAAGGCTTCAACAGAGGTGACTCTGCAAGCGGGGATGTGGGCGATGCCTGAAATTACGGTTCAAGTGGGCCGAACGGGGCAGGTCCTTCTTGAAAGTCAGGGTGCGATAGAGTGGTCTCCGTCTCGTGGGGAGGGTCGAGCGAATTTGGAGTTCAGTCGTGTAGAGTCATCCTGTCTGGTACCGATTTTGGGTGTTGTGACGCCTTACTGGAAGTGGCAAGGGGCATCGGGTTCTGGGTCACTACAATTCGAAAGAAAGGGAAGTCAGGATAGCATGAAGGGAAAGTTGGATGGATCGATCACGGTTGAAACAGGGACCCCAGATCATTCTCGGTTGGTAGACTTTTCGACGATTCAGGGGCAAGGGCAGGCGACGTGGCCATCGGGTAGCACGGGTCAACTTTCGATTCAGGAGCTTTCTATGCAGGCGCGGCACCGAAATGGTAGTGACGCCTTGAAGGTTTCTCTCGATCAGCCCTTATCGCTTCAGAAAGTAGGAAATGATGAGTGGCGACCTAGTGGTCAAGGTGTAGCGACTGGGTCGGTGGTTTATACCGGTTGGCCGATTGGTCTGTTTACTCCACTCGTTTTTCCTGAGGCAAAAGAGACGTCGCTTATTGGAACGGCATCCGGCTTTGTCAAAGTCCGAAGTGATCCCAAAAAAGGGTTGATTCAAGGGGAGGTCGAAGTGGAGATGCCAGATTTTACGATCGATCTGCCTAGGGTTCAGTTAAAAGATCATCAGGTCAGTTTGAAAGCTGGAGTCACGCTAAGCGAAAAAGGGGACATCACTGTTCCAAAGGTAAGTCTGAAGGTTCAAAAGGGTGTAAAGAGTTGGCTGAACTTCACCGTTTTCAAGGAAGCACGCCCCGCACTTTTGGCGGATGGAACTTTGGACCTTGCAGTTTTTAAGGACGTTGTTCCGGGAGCCTCAGAATTTATTTCGGATGGGGATTTGGCCTTGAAGGCGGAGGTAGGGGAGCCCAAGGATGGAGCAAGAACGATTGGCTACAGCGCGGTGATTACCGGTTTTTCGGGTGGGCCCGCGGCACGTGGAGGGATTCAGGGGGCGGAAGTGAAAAGCCAAGGCATTGTGCAGTGGAAAAAGGGGTGCCAATCGATCCAAGACGTTGAATTGAGTGCAAAGAGTCAGCAGGGAAACTTGTCGGTTACGAAGCTGACGTGGGCTCGAGAGGGGGCATGGGCTTGGGAAGGTGGAAGGATTGCGGAGGGTTGGATTGCGTGGTTGATCAATCCTTGGCTTGAGCCCTCTCGATGGGTGGATGGGGATGCGATCTTAGGTTCCGGCTTTTGGCAGCCCAAGGAGTTTGGAGGGAGCGGAGAGATCGATCTGACTTTGGTGGATGCTCGGTTGGTTGAGGATTCGAAAAAGCCGGCTATTTCTGCTCGCTTGAGTGGAGATTTCGACTTCGACAAACGAATTAAAAGTTTGTCCTTTCAAGATGGATTATTGACGTTCTCTGACTATCCGAATGATCCCGTGGGTATTCCGACTTTACGGATGGGAAATCACTCTGTTGCGGCCCAGATCAAGGGGGGGGTGTGCGACCTTCGCGGAATTCTTGCGCAAACAGATGTCATTCGGAACGCCAAACCGGCGACTGGGGCGAATCCTCTGTCGACGGAGCCTTGGAAAGTGGACCTAGGCGTAGATTTGCAAAACATCATTGTGGACGAGGCAACTGTGGGGCCTGTTCGAGTCCCACGGTTTCGCTGGGGTCCCGAGGGAATTCTTTTGGAGTCTTCCACAGTCGAAGTGAAGGGCGGGATAGTGAAAGCATCGGTGATACAAACTGGGGGCGTGAATCAGCCTGTAGATGCGAAAATCGTGATGAACAAATTTCCGCTAGGAGCGATTTTAGGAAACGTCATTACCGATGCCAAGGGACCCATCGGGGGTTGGATTGATCTTCAGATGTCAGCACAAGCCGCAAAGCCTACTTTGGCAGAGATTCGTCGAACCTTAAGTGGGCAAGGGACTTTTCGCCTTTATCAGGCGCATCTGGAGAGGCTTCCCTCTTTGGCAAAAGCCCTTCAAAGCGCAGGGGCACTCTTGGGATCTAGTTTTATTGCAGGGAGTGAAATTAATGATTTGGGTTCCCAATTCACACTTCAAGGAGAAGTTATTACTGTGCCGGATCTGAAGGTCACAGGAAGTGCCTTGATGGCTGACCTGAATGGCTGGCTAAACTGGTGGGCACAAACCATCGATTTCAAACTTCGATTTGCATTAACAAAAGAGGCGATGCAAAGCAGCGGTCAATTACAGGGAGTGATGACGCAACTTATCGGGTCGAGTGGTGACTACTATACCAAGATTCCTGGGGAGGCTCGGATTTCAGGGCCTCTAGCGGATCCGCAGGTCAACATGGATATAGGCAAGATGTTGGCTGAGGGGGGTATCAATCTTCTCCTCAATGCACCCGTGGGAATTTTACAAGGGGCTGGGGGGGCTGCGGGAGGAGCGGCGGGGGCAGTCACTCAGCCCACTGGGGCGATTTTGCAGGGGGTAGGGAATTTATTTAAGTGGTAAGGTGGTTGAAAAGGGTTTCAGTCGCGGGGTGTTGCCCGTAGGATTTCAAGATGCGCAGCATGACCGGTTTTGGTTCGTTAGAGGTATCGACTCGGTTCGCACGGATTCGAATTGAGGTTTCGTCGGTGAATAAACGAGGCTTGGAGGTCATTGTTTTCACCCCTGGAGAGTTGGCCCGGCTGGAGCGACAGATCCGAGAGGATGTAGCGGAGGCAGTGGCACGTGGCAAAGTGACGGTTGCTGTACATGTGGAGTCGGGAGCAACCCGCTTGGGACGAACCTTCGATTTGAGTAAGGCTTCCGCTTATGCTGTGCAGCTCAAAAAGGCCGGAAAAATGTTGGGAGTGAAAGAGGGGCCCTCTTGGTCTGATCTTTTGGGGTTGCCTGGAGTTGTGGTGAGTGGTGGACCGATGGTCTTTCCCGCAGATGATCGGAAAATCCTCGTGGGAGTTCGGGGTGCTGTAAAAAAGATGGTTGAGTCGCGTGAAAGGGAGGGAGTGCGAATGGTGACGGGACTACGCGTCCATTTGCAGAAGATGGAGGGGATTCGAAAAAAGATGGAGAAAGCATCGAGAGAGATGCGCAAAAAGCAGGGAGAGCGAATTTGTAAACGGATTCAAGAGTTGGCGGGTGAGGCAGGGGTGGTGTTCGAGCAAGAGCGGGTGGTGCGAGAGGTTGCATCGGCGGCGGACCGTGGAGACGTGACGGAGGAGCTGGGTCGGATCAAGGCTCATCTTTCCGAGGCGGTGGGGTTGGCTTCGACTCGCGCTCCGGGAGGGCGAACGTTGGAATTTCTCATTCAAGAGTTACAGCGCGAGGTGAACACTGTGGGATCGAAGTCTGGGGATTTAGGTTTAACACGGCTGGCGATCGGATTTAAATCGGAGCTTGAGAAGCTTCGGGAACAGGCGGCAAACCTTGAATAATTTCACACGTTCGGGAATTCTTTTCGTGGTTTCTGCGCCGTCGGGGGCTGGCAAGACGACTCTTTGCACTCATGTGCGTCAAACTCCGGATTTGGTATATTCGGTGAGTTGTACGACTCGGGCGATTCGACCTGGGGAAAAGGATGGAGTGGACTATTTTTTTCTTTCTCGGACGGAGTTTGAGAAACGAATGAAGTCAGGGCAGATGTTGGAGACGGCGGATGTTTATGGAGAGTATTACGGGACACCCAAAGGCCCTGTTTTAGAGCATCTTGCTGCGGGGCGAGATGTGTTGCTGGACATCGACGTGCAAGGGGCGCGGCAGATTCGGGCTAGCCAAGATCCAAAAATCAAGGCGGCTTTAGCTGATATTTTTATTATGCCGCCTGATCTGGGGGAGTTGAAGCGTCGTTTGGAGGGGCGTGGAACTGAAAGTGCAAAGCAGATCGCAACGCGGATTGAAGCTGCAGATGGGGAAATGGCCGATTGGAAAAGCTATCGGTATACGATATTGAGTAGCTCGATGGAAGAGGACCTTATCAAATTCCGTGCCATCATTCGGGCGGAGCGATACTTGAGTCGGAGGCTCGACTTACAACATGGATGATCCCAAGCGGCCTTGTGTGGTTTTAGGGGTTACGGGTTCGATTGCGGCTTTTCGTGCAGCTGATTTGGCGAGCGCCATGGTGCAGAAGGGTTGGGATGTCCATGCGGTTTTAACTGCGGATGGAGAAAGATTTTTACCTGCTTTAACCTTGGCTGCTTTGACTCACCGACCAGTTCACACTTCTCTTTGGGAGGAGGGAAAAGGGGGTCGTATGGGGCATCTCGATTTGGTGCGTTTGGCAGATGTTATCGTGGTTGCTCCTGCTAGTGCAGATTGCTTGGCCAAATCGGCCCACGGACTTGCTGGGGATGTACTGGGGGCTGTGCTTTTAGCGACAGAATCTCCCGTTGTAATGGTTCCCGCGATGAACACTCAGATGTGGAAGCACGCTGCGACTCAAGCGAATGTGAAGTTGTTAAGTCAGCGGGGAGTGATCTGGGTGGGGCCTTCGGAGGGACGCTTAGCTTGCGGCGCGGAGGGGCCAGGTCGGATGGCTCCTGTTTTGGAGGTAGTTGAGGGGCTGGAAAAGATTCTTAAGGGAAAAAAGGGTAAAAAATAGTATGAAACATCCTGAAAAGTACAAACCTAGCGCCTCATTTGTGAAGCAGGCAGTCTTCTCGAGCCTTTCCCGTTACAAAACGATGCATCAAGAATCTTTGCGTCAGCCAGAAAAGTTTTGGGCAAAGATTGCCAAAGAGAAGCTCTCGTGGTTTACGCCGCCCAAGAAAAGCTTGGATTGGAAATCTCCTTTTGCGAAGTGGTTCGTGGGTGGAAAACTCAATGTGAGCGCTAACTGTATTGATCGGCATTTAGAGGGACCTCGCAGACATAAGGCAGCGATCATTTTTGAGGGAGAACCGGGAGATGTCAGGGTTTTGACTTATCAGCAGTTACACGATGAAGTTTGCCGCTTTGCGAATGCGCTGAAAGTTGAAGGGGTAAAAAAAGGGGATCGGGTGATGATTTATCTCCCGATGGTGCCTGAGGCGGCGATCGCGATGCTCGCCTGTGCACGGATCGGGGCTGTTCATAGCGTAGTCTTTGGGGGTTTTAGTGCTGAGTCATTAAAAGACCGGATTCAGGATTGCGGGGCCCGAGTGGTGATCACTGCGGATGGGGGATACCGAAGGGGGCAGGTTGGTCCCTTGAAGCCGAATGTGGATGCTGCGGTGGCGGCTTGTCCGGAAGTACGAAGGGTGATTGTTCTCAAACGGACTGGACATATTTCCCAACTCAACGAGATCGATCGTTGGTGGCATGAGTTAGTGGCGAATCAACCTGCGTCGTGTCCGCCCGAAAAGATGGATACCGAGGATCCTCTTTTTATTCTTTATACAAGTGGGAGTACTGGGAAGCCGAAGGGAATTTTACACACAAGTGCGGGTTACTTATTGGGAGCTCATTTAACGACGCAGTGGGTGTTTGATTTAAAGGAAACCGATCTGTTCTGGTGTACTGCGGATGTGGGTTGGGTGACGGGTCATACCTATACGGTTTACGGTGCGCTGAGTAATGGAACTACCACCCTCATGTATGAAGGGGTTCCGAATCAACCAGAGCCGGATCGTTTTTGGCAGATCATTGAAAAGCATCGGGTGAATATATTTTATACTGCCCCTACGGCGATTCGGTCGTTTATTCGCTGGGGTGATCATTGGGTACAGAAGCATGATTTGTCATCCTTGCGTTTACTGGGTTCAGTGGGGGAACCGATTAATCCAGAAGCCTGGCGATGGTATGACAAAGTGATTGGTGGGGGACGTTGCCCGATTGTGGATACGTGGTGGCAAACGGAGACGGGAAGCCATCTCATCACAACGTTGCCTGGAGTCCACGTGACAAAGCCGGGCTCGGCTGGAGTGCCTTTTTTTGGGATCGACGCAGCGGTGGTGGATGAGAAGGGGAAAGAGGTCAAGGCGGGTGTTCAGGGCAAGTTAGTGGTGAGGAAACCGTGGCCTTCCATGTTACGAACGATCCACGGAGATCCAGAACGCTATGCAAAAACCTACTGGAGTGATGTTCCGGGTTGCTACTTCACGGGAGACGGGGCGAAGAAAGATGCGGACGGGTACTTCTGGATTTCCGGTAGGATCGACGACGTTCTCAATGTTTCAGGACACAGATTAGGAACGGCGGAGGTGGAGAGTGCCCTCGTAACTCATCCGGCGGTGGCCGAGGCGGCCGTTGTAGGAAGACCAGATGATTTGAAGGGGCAGGCAGTTGTAGCGTTCGTCACTTTGAAGTCGGGGCATAAGTCGGGGCCCGAACTGGTGGCGGCTTTGCGGGAGAGGGTGAGCAAGGAGATTGGCCCGATTGCCAAACCAGATCAGATTCGCTTTGCTGAGGCTCTTCCAAAAACAAGAAGTGGAAAAATTATGCGGAGGCTGTTGAAAGAAGTGGCTGCAGGTGGGTCAGTGAAGGGAGATGTGACGACATTGGAGGATTTTCATGTTATCGCGAATCTCCAAGCTGGATCTGGGGAGGATAGCTAAAGTGTCTTGGCGCTTATCTTCTGCGGAGACGGCTTTGCTTGTGGTGGATGTTCAAGAAAAGTTGGTTGCTGCGGTCAAGGAGCCATCCGATTGGTTGGCGCGGTTAGAGATTTTGGTGAAGGGGGCGAGTTTGCTGGGTGTGCCTATCGTGGTGACGGAGCAGGTTCCTTCCAAATTGGGCAAAACAGTTCCAGCGGTGCTGGAAGCAGCCGGGCGAGGATGTAAACCGATTGCCAAATCCAGTTTTTCGGCTGCGGAGCAGGGCAAAGTTTTTTCTAAGAGAAGAATTTTGGTTGCGGGTTGTGAAGCGCATGTGTGCATTCGACAAACAGTGTATGATTTGAGGCTTAGGGAGCTGACCCCGATTGTGGTGGCTGATGCGATCGGGTCGAGGAGAGAAAGGGATAGAGAGATTGCTCTGGCGGAGATGAGGGCGGACAGGGTTGTGGTGACTACGGTGGAGGCTGTGCTATTTGAAATGTTGGAAACAGCTGACCATAAGTGCTTTAAATACATACAAGCCTTACTTAAGTAAACGATTCAATTTAGTTACCTATTTATTTTCCTAGCCTGAGTCGTATCTCCAGCACAACCTCCCAACCTTTCATGGAACTCACGAATCATCAAGAGCCTGCGTGGCCATTTCAAGTGTCCGTAGTCCCTCGCGTGCCCGAGGGTTTGGAGAACTTGAGGAGTTTGGCATTTAACCTTTGGTGGAGTTGGAATTACGACGCGCTCGAGCTGTTTCGGGAGCTGGATCCAGAGCTATGGGAAACGTGCGGCCACAGCCCGATTAAAATGTTGCGCTTAGTGAAGCAAAATCGTCTGGAGAGTGCGGCGAAGGATAAAGGATACAGGGAGCGGGTCGAGAAAGTGCACGACCGATTGGAGGCCTATCTTCATCGTAAAGATACTTGGTTCACCCGAAATCTTCCCAAAGAAAAAAAAGATTCTCCTTTAGTGGCCTATTTCTCAGCGGAGTTCGGATTTCACGAGTCTCTCCCCAACTATTCGGGAGGTTTAGGTATTTTGGCGGGAGACCATTGCAAGTCTGCTAGTGATCTAGGTTTGCCCTTTGTCGCCGTGGGGCTGCTCTATCGGTTCGGCTATTTTTCGCAGCGAATCAATCGGGATGGATGGCAGGAAGCGTCGGCAATCGATAATGTCTTTCAGGATTTGCCCATTCGAGAGGCTTTGGCAGCTGATGGGAAGACGCCTGTCATAATCGAAATTGCCATGCCTGGCCGAAAGGTCTTTGCGAAGGCGTGGGAGGTTCGGATCGGACTGACGCGGCTCTTTTTGATGGATACGGATTTGGCTGAGAACGCGTCGGAGGACAGGAGAATTACCTATCAGCTTTATGGTGGGGATCACGAGATGAGGATTCAGCAGGAGATTGTTTTGGGAATTGGAGGAGTGCGTGCCTTGGTGGCGATGGGACTATCCCCCAGCGTCTTTCATATGAACGAGGGGCATGCCGCGTTTTTGGGTCTGGAGCGGATCCGGCGTTTCGTCAAAGAGGGGAATCTGAGCTTTATCGAGTCTCTACAGTTTGTCGCTGCCAGCAGTGTATTTACCACGCATACGCCCGTTCCCGCGGGAAATGATGCATTTTCTCCGAAGTTGATGGAGAAATATTTTGGTGAGTATGTGAAGGAGTGTCGGATTGAGTTTCAGGATCTTCTCAAGTTGGGTCGCCCCTGGGAGTTTACGGCCGAGGAGCCTTTTAGTATGACGATCTTGGCCTTGCGTATTTCTCGTCAGGCGAATGGGGTCAGCGCAATTCACGGAAAAGTTTCGCGTGGAATGTGGCAAAGTGTATGGCCTGGGGTACCGAAAGCGGAGATCCCGATTCGTCATGTCACCAATGGGATTCATACGTTCACCTGGATGGCTCCTGAAATTCGTGCCCTCCTTGAAAAACAAGGCGGGGTGATGACGGAGGAAGATTTAGCCAAAGCGGAAGAGTGGAAGAAAAGGGTGAGTTTTAAAGATAAGGAGTATTGGACCACGCACCAGAAACTGAAGCTGCGACTGCTGGAGTTTGTTCGTGCGAATGTGCGGACCCAACGTCTTCGCAACGGGGCTAAGCCTGCTGAGATTCGAGAAACCGATCAAATGCTCGATCCGAAGGCTTTAACGATCGGATTTGCTCGTCGCTTTGCGACCTATAAAAGGGCGGCACTTCTTTTCCGTGACCTCGATAAGCTGGCGCAGATCGTGAATGATCCAGCTCGCCCTGTGCAATTTCTCTTTGCGGGAAAAGCGCATCCTGCGGATGAAGGCGGAAAAAAGCTGATTCAGCAGATCGTCCAGATCTCCGCCTTGCCGCAGTTTAAGGATCGGATCGTTTTTGTGGAAAACTATGACTTCAATGTGGCTCGGCATCTGTATCACGGTTGTGATGTGTGGCTGAATAATCCAACACGTCCGCTCGAGGCCAGCGGAACAAGCGGGGAGAAGGTCATCACAAATGGTTGTGTGAACTTTAGTGTTCGGGACGGCTGGTGGGATGAGGCTTTTGATGGTACGAACGGGTGGGCCATAGGTGATGATACCTTTCGGCTCGAGCCAGAGGTGCAGGATGAGTTTGATTCATTTTCAATGTATGAAATTCTGAAACATGAGATCGTTCCTCTCTATTACGATCAGGATGCGGAAGGTGTTCCAAAGCGATGGATCGAGAGAGTTCGACGTAGTTTGCTGACGATCGGTCCGGTGTATAACACTTCAAGAATGGTGGCGGATTATGCGGGTGACTTTTATCGGCGAGCGGCGGAGAAGGGGCGGATGTTTACTGAAGGTGGTTGGCAGAAATCGAAAGAGTTGGCTGTATGGAAGGATCGAGTTCGAATGGCTTGGGGGAAAGTTCGGGCGAATGCCGTGACATGGAATGGGCCGATCCAAACTACCGTGAATGTCGGCGATACTGTTCCAGTGTCGGCCAATGTTTTTCTGGGGGATTTACAGTTTGGTGAGGTGGCGGTGGAAGCTTACTTAAAGGCGGTGGAGCCGGGAGGGGCATCGAAAGTGGTTCGGTTAGAGCCCCAAGGGGATACCCGGGACGGTTGGCAAGGTTATGCGGGGAGGGTTCCTGTAGAGGACTCGGGAAATTTCAAATTTAATGTGAGAGTTCGCCCATCCCATCCATCTTTGACGCAGGCGCACGAGTTACGTTTGATTACTTGGGCCGAATAAGCAATCCACTCACTGGTAGTAGTTTAGGGTTCGTGGTTGCGATTTGACCCGCTTTTGTCGCTGGGTAGAGTCGGTAATCATGTCGGCAAGTTCTGAGACAGCTTCCGCCCCTCGTGTTCCCAGCCCCGAGCTTGTGGGCATGGACCCTGCAGACGTCAACTTGGGTGATTTACGAAAGACGATCGAGGGTTGTAGGGATTATCTTTTGGGCCTTCAGAAAGAGGATGGTCATTGGATTGGGGAGTTATTTGTCGATTCGACCGTGGCATGTGATTACCACCTTTTAATGTATTTGCGGGGGAAGATTGACCGTTCGAAAGAGGCGAAAATTGTTCGCCATATTTTGCAAAGGCAACTTCCCGATGGGGGATGGCCGATTTATCCGGGGGGGCCGAGCAACGTTACGGCAACGGTGAAATGTTATTTTAGTCTGAAACTCGCGGGCTTTACTCCTGAAGAGCCTGAGATGAAGCGGGCGCGGGCGACGGCTTTACGTCTCGGAGGCATTCCGAGGACGAATACTTACTGTAAATTATATCTGGCGATGTTGGGTCAGTACCCTTGGAAATATTTACCCAATATTCCACCCGAGATCCTACTTCTTCCCAATTGGGCTCCCTTCAATATGTTTGAGATGAGCTCGTGGACGCGAGCAATTGTGGTAACGCTTTCGGTGATCCGCAGTTATCGCCCCACGACACATCTTCCGCCCGAGAAGCAGCTCCATGAACTCTATCCCTATGGGGTGGAGGGAGGGCCTTTCTTTCATCCAGTAGACCGAAGATTCCTCTCGATGAAGAACTTTTTCATTCGGGTGAACGATCTGTTGGGCTGGCTGGAGAGTCTTTCGTGGAAGCCGTTTCGGAAGCACGCGTTGAAAGTTGCGGAGAAGTGGATTTTGGATCGGACTGGACCGGAGTCGGAAGGATTGGCTGCGATTTTCCCGTCGATGATGAATACAATTCTAGCTTTTCAGTGTCTGGGTTATTCGGATGACCATCCCAAAATGCGCAAAGCGATTAAGGATCTCGAGGGATTGGAGGTGGATGACGTGGAGAACGGGGATTTCCGTGTTCAACCATGTTTGAGCCCTGTCTGGGATACGGCAATTACGCTGACCGCTTTAGGAGGTGCGGGAGTGAAGCCCGATGCCCCCGAAATGCAAAAGGGCGCAGATTGGCTTTTGGCCAAGGAGGTGAAGATGCGCGGTGATTGGGTTGTAAAGAATCCAACACGGGTGACGGGAGGTTGGGCCTTTGAATATTTCAACGACTGGTATCCCGATGTGGATGACACAGCCAAGGTGCTTCTAGGATTACGGATGGCGAGGGCGAGTGATCCTGCGGCCCAAAAAGCGGCCATGGAGAGAGGTTTGGCTTGGTCAAAGAGTTTTCAGTGCGACAACGGGGGCTACGGGGCT
>Ga0114959_10002397_pt1 | contig 15474 bp, 14 predicted proteins | sample C_130625_EF_Meta_FD_87317 | JGI IMG/M metagenome (GOLD analysis project Ga0114959, IMG submission 87317) | Freshwater microbial communities from Lake Croche, Canada to study carbon cycling - C_130625_EF_MetaG | ecosystem: Environmental > Aquatic > Freshwater > Lake | place: Lake Croche, Canada...
AATCTATATAATAAATAAAAAATTAATATCACAACTAAAATAATTAAAATTAATATTGCAAATGTAATAATAGGATTATTTATTTTTTTATTATTATTCATAATTATATATAATAATATAATATATAATTTTTTAATGATTTAATACAATTTTTTATCTTCATTATTTAATTCATCTTCCTCTTCTTCTTCTATGTCTTCATCTACATCTTTTTTATCATATAATTTATTTATATCAAATTTAATATTAAATTTATCAATTATATATTTATTTGCTTTTTCATTACTTCTAAAAATTTTAAAAGGAGAAGCTGGTTTTGACATCGAAAAATATAAATTTAACATATTTTTAAATGCTTTATTCTTGCACATAATACATACACAAGTAACATATTCTTTATTAAATTTCTCTACTTCTTTATTGAATTGTGATTGTTTCATAATATAATTTAATGGCATACTTTGAGTATAATTTAAATCACAAATGACTACTATTTTATTTTTTTTATGTTTGCACTGAATTAACATATTTAAATAATTTCTTTTATATTCTTCAAATGATTCGTCTGTTATTTCGCAACTACTAAATTTTATATAAGCAATTGGCCAATTATCCAAATTAAATTCTGCTGCCATAATTATTTATAATATATAATTTTTATATATTATAAACTAAGTTACTTTCTTAAATCAAAGAGAATTTTTATTTATAACATTTAATAATGTATAAAAATATAAACTGAAGAAACTAGAGGGTAAAAGTATCTTAATCCAATTATTATCATCTCTTAAGAAATAATAAGGAATAGTAATAAATTTAAAATTATTTTCTTCAAAATAGATTGCATCTTTACCACATTTATTTCCATTTTCTCTTACAGATCGTGCAGAATCATATGTTACTTTTCCGGTTATAATATTTGTATCAGAAAATTTTCTACACTCTATATTATCTGCAATAAAATGTTTGCAATCTTTACATATTTTTTTTGTTGGAAGTAATGATGATTGAGTTTTAGTAAAGAATATAGAATATATAGATAGATTTAACAATTTCATTATATCTTAATTAGTAAAAATTCTTTATTATCATTTAATAAAGGATCTATCTAGAAAGGTTATTTGATAATTGAATAGAAGGGTAAACATATTTTTATGCGATGGAATAGGAGGGGGTAGGGGGAACCTAGGTTCCCTCTGATGGAATAGGAGGGTAAGATGGAATAGGAGGGTAAGATGGAATAGGAGGGTTTAGAAGGGAACCTAGGTTCCCTTTAATTGGAATTAACATAATTATTATATTTTCCAGGTTGATTCAACATAGTAAATGTAAAAGTTAATAAATTTTCTTGCCCTCTAAAATTAAAAAGTGTTCCATCAAAGTTTAAGAATTCAATATCTAACCAATATAATTTTCCATATGGAGGATTAAAATATTTTATTACACCATGAACAGGAATAGTTGATTGATTTATAATAGTATTTTCCAAATTTAGCAATGGAATAATTGAATAAGCATTTTGTGCTGAACCAGGTGAACTTAATAAATTAAAATCTTTAATTTTTAAAATAACATAGGGTTTATTTTCAATTTGATAAACATACGGGCTATATAAAATAGAAATATTTTGAAAAATTGTGCCTGATATACCAGTTGGATTTAAATTATTCATTTCCTCAAATGTAATTGTTGAATCATTATTAACTTGATATACTTGACAATAATATTGTATTCCTGTACCAGGATTTTTTAAAATAAAATAATCATTCACATAAAAAATATTTGTAAAATCTACTGTAATACCATTGTATGTTTTATTTGCAACTAATTTATATAATGGATAATTTTGATCTGAAAAAGCGGAAGTAGCCGTAATATTTCCAGGAGAAACATTTATATTTGATAAATCAATAACAGTAGAAGTATATTGTTGATTAATAAAACCAATTGTTTTATCTATACTATTTAATTTACAAGGTGAACAATTATCGTTAAGTACATAATTTAAATTATATACAAAATCTTGATTTGTTGCACGGTTACTTTGAATTCTTAATTTCAAATTAATTGGATTTCTCGAAAAATTATATTTTGAAATAAGATTAATAAATAGATCTCCATATTTTCCATTAAAAGTATCTAATAATGATTGATTGTCATACTGGCCTTCAGGTAATTGTATATTAGATAAATTACTAGGAGTCTCACTAATATAAAAAGAATTATTTGTTTCCGCTATATTATAAAAAGTGTTTGGAATTTGAGCAGCTGTTAATTCTGCAGAAACAATATCCTTCCATTCTTCAGGAACTTCAATTCTGTATTTATTTGAATTAGGATATAATAGATAATCTCTATCTCGACTATCAACAACTAAATGTTTGCTGATAGAACCATGTGTTTTATTTCTATCAGGAGGTTTAATAATATTTGGTTGATAATCTGGCTGTCCATCTTGAATACCTTGAGAAATAGAACTTGGGAAATTAGAAAAATTAGACATTATATAATATTATAATAAATAGGTATATTTTTTTTAAATATAAATATATATTTATTTATCTATATAGTAAAAATGGATGAATATATTGTTTATTTAATAACTAATACTAAAAATAATTGTACTTATATTGGTATAACAAATAATCCAGAACGAAGAATAAGACAACATAATGGAGAAATAAAAGGCGGTGCTAGATATACTTCTTCTAAAAAAGAAAATGGAGTATGGGAATATTATGCATTTATATTTGGATTAAATAAAAATGAAGCACTATCAATTGAAAAGAAAATACACATTCGTAGTCGAAAAACAAATGGTAAGAATTCTCTTGATAGAAGAATAAAATGTATAAATAATATTCTAGCAAAAGAAAATGAAAATAAAAAGGATTATTTTGTTATTCTTTAGGGGGAACCTAAGTTCCCTTCTAAACCCTCCTATTCCGAGGGAACCTAAGGTTCCCTACTATACCCTCCTATTCAATCTTACCCTCCTATTCCATTTTATCCTTCTATTTCATCAAATTAGATTATTCTTTAAGATTAAATAAATTTTTTTTCAAAAAAAATATGTAATCTAAATATAATAATTATGGAATTAGAATTTATTGAAAAAAAGGTAAAAGATGAATTAATAAATAAACCATTTCGAGAATGGAATAAAGAATCAATTCATTTTTTATTGAGAATTTTTGAATCCCCTGTATATCATTCTTTTACTACTATAAATTTAATATTGTTAAATGATTATATATTATGGAAGGAAAAGAATGAACCAATTAAATGTATGGAATCACAATATTTAGAAGAAGAAATGTATTCCTTAGAACATTTGCAAAAAATATATTCAATTGTAAATGAAAATATAGCTAATCAACGATATTATAATTATGTTCATATGTTAAGTCAATTTAAAAAGACTAGTGTAAATGATAATGGATTTTTTTTTTCTGATTTTATAATGGATAATTTATTTAGTATTATTGGAGGAATAATCTTAATGACATTATATATTATCTCAAAATTTGTTATAAGAAATACTATTCTTCAAAAATTAAATACTGGATATAATCTAGAATCATCAATGCATCCTGTCTTTTTTCAAATTCCTATATTACAAAAACAACAGCAATTTACTGAACCAAATTTTATAGATATTCTGTCACAGTCATTTTCTGCACCAGTGGTTGCTCCACCGGTTCCACTACAAACAGCTCCACCACCAGTTCCAGTACAAACAGCTTCTCCTCCACCAGTTAAAACAAAAGATGAACAAACACCAAGTATGATGCAAAATGTATTAATGAATATTTGCAAAAAAGTATTTCCAGATATAGAATTAGAAGCAAAACAAGATAAAAATATGGATTTTTTATTTGATAAAATAAAAGAAAAATTTTTTGAAATTTAAAGATATAGTAAAATAGAGGGTAAGATGGAATAGGAGGGTTTAGAAGGGAACCTAGGTTCCCTCTGAGGAGGGATAAGGGGGAAGCTTAGGTTCTCTCAGAATAGGAGGGTAAGATGGAATAGGAGGGGGTAAGGGGGAACCTAGGTTCCCTCTGAGGAGGGATCTAAAGGGAACCTAGGTTCCCTTTGAAGTACTGAAAAATAAAGTCTCTGTTTTCACTAAGTCCATTTTCATAAAAATGATCTATAGCTTCTTCATCATTTAAATGATCTAAATCTTTATATTTGTATTTATAATATTTTACCCATTTCAAATTAATATTATTATATCTGAAACGATCTTCAATAAAATCATTACGATTTCTATATATTATATTATTTGGAGATGAATTTAACGGTGTCCAATATTTGCAACCTTCAAAAAAATAATGTATTACCATAGACATTCGTGATAAATTACCTAATCTTTTACTTCCACCATGTATTAAATTTGCATGCCAAATAAGAGCATCGCCTTTTTTTATAATTCCATATTGCGGATTAATTTTTTCTTTAATTATAATTTCTTCTATTTTATCTTCATATGATTTATAATCACCTGGATCTAAATTTAATTTTTGCATATCATAAAAATCTAAATTATGACTACCAGGATAATAAACAAGTGGCCCCTGTTCTATAGTAATATCTTCAAGTGCAATCCATACTCCACACATTAAATTTTTAGGATCACTACAAAAATGTATTTGATCAGAGTGTAATCTTTGTTCAGTTCCATTATAAAAATTTAATGTTTGAAAGGGTATCGGTAATCGATTATATAATTGAAATAATAAATTTAAAATAGCTGGATTAAAAGCTAATTCTCCAATCACATCAAAATCTTTCCATATATCAGGTAATCTTTTATTATTCATATTTTCTGGATTTTTTGTATAAACATCTTCAATAATTTTATCAATTATTAAATCTGGAACAAGAGATTTTATAACTAAATATCCATTTTTATTAAAATCTTCATGCATATTTTAATTATTATATATAAATAATTTAATTATATTATCCTTAGTTGAAAAATACTTTACCTTTAACTTAAAAATAAGTTTATATTGAAAATATATGATTCATAATTTATTTTTTTCCTCAAAAAATATAAATGCAATAAAATTAATTATTGAAAATGAAATTAAAAAAACTATGAATACTAGTACTAATATTCAAAATAATTATTCTGTATTAATTGATGAAACAATGAAATATATTGAATCAAATATTAGTCCCGTTCCACCAAATGGAATGGATGAAGAAGAATATTTATTTTTAATGAATAAGAAAGTATTTGAAACAGTTGTTCCTGTTATAAAAAAAAAAGAAGGAGAAATTATTAAAGACATGGAAAAACGGAGTAGTCCACCAGTAAAAAGAAATCCATTGATAGATCAATTTAATAGTGATCTAACGGGAACTAAAGAAAATGAAGCATCTGCTATATTTAATTCAGTTTTAATGAAAAATTATGAAATGCCGGAAATAATTGATTATCCTGTTCCTTCTGGTAGTATTAAAAAAAAGATTGAAATAGATACAAAAATGAAGTCATTAGAAGATGAAAGATCAACTTTAATACCAAAAATAAAGCCAATTGATTTTTCAGTTAAAAATGAAGAAAAAAATAATACAATGCAGCGATACAATGAAATGTTAACTAGTTATAAAAGTGAACCTGAATCAGGTAATCGATTATTAGATTCTTTAGGAATAAATGATTATAAAAAATCAGATGATGTAATTGGAACTTCTAATCCTAAATCTGTTAGATTTTTAGATGAGGTTCCTAGAGAGGTTCCTAGAGAGATTCCTAGAGAGGTTCCTAGAGAGGTTCCTAGAGATGTTCCTAGAGATGTTCCTAGAGATGTTCCTAGAGAGGTTCCTAGAGAGGTTCCTAGAGAGGTTCCTAGAGAGGTTCCTAGAGAGGTTCCTAGAGAGGTTCCTAGAGAGGTTCCTATAGAAATGAATAATAAAATATCTGAGATTCTCGATAAAATTAAAGATATGAAAAATACAAATTTTGAAAATAATAAAACTAAGAAAATATATTATACATTTAACTCCAAAGAAAGAGATTTTGAAAAATATTCGAATCCTGCATTTTTTGAAGTACCATTTGTTGTAGAAGATTCTGAAATAAAATACAATAGCGTTATAGATAAAAACAATAAAATAATATTTAAAGAACAAACTGTTAAAAAAAATATTTTTAAATCAGAAATTGAAAAAATAAATAATATTCAGAAAATAATATGCACTATGATTAATATTCCACTTATTAAAATTTCTGATTCATATATGTTATTAAATATATCAGAATTAAAGAGTTCATATAGAATATGGAATAATAAAGTTGATTCTTTAACAAAATATTCAGTTCAAGGAAATATTCTTAAAGGAGATGAGTCATGTGAATATTTTGTATCGGAAAAAATAAATAAATTAACTTTACAGTTATTAGATAAAAATAAAAACCAATATTTATTCGAAAATGATAAAATATATATTGATTTATTCAAAGAAAGTGATAGAAAAAAAACTATTATTATGATTAAAAACATTGGGGGAATTGAAAAGGGAGATCTATTATATTTTTATAATACTATTCCTTTAAAGGAACAAGTTGTATTTTTAGAAGATGATATTTATATTTCGAAAATAAAAAGGGATAAAGATAATAATATACTTGAAGTATATGTATCATATAAAGATGATAAAAATAAGGCAATTCATGTTAATATGAATGAAATAATAAGTGATAAACTAAATAAATATATTGTATTTTATAATAAAAAATTAGGTAGTACACATTATTTTAAAATTGTAGATATAAATGATACTTTTATTACTATTAATAATATTAATTATGTGCCTCTTTTTGATATAAAAGACTTACGTGTTGGATTTTCAGAAAATAATTTAAGGGGAGTTAATGATAATGATACAAATAGTTTATTTAATAATAATGGATATCGAGTATTAAATATAGATTCAACTAATATTGAAATTGATTTTTTATTTGAAAATTTACCATCTTATTTGAGAAAAAACAAGGAATATAATAATAAATCAATATTTTTAGTACAAGATAAAATGCAAATAGAATATAATTTTACTATAGAATACAAAGAGTTGTAGATATGATCTTTTAACAAAAATTGATTAATATTTTTTATTAATCATTTATTGATATATATTTTATTAAATATGAACCCAGAAATACTTCCTGCAAATAATATTATCTTCACTTTAGATCTATCTGAAAAGTATCTAAACATGACATTTTATGAAAATAACGCTACTGACCCAAACAATATAACATCAATTCCGGTAAATATTGATATTGAAGTTGATGGAAAAGAATTTATATCAACTATTAGTGAGACAATTGGTATATTTAATGATACATTTCATATTACTAATGAAACTATTGATGATTTTTTTACAGATTTAACAGAATTTAAAAAAAATTTAGAAGAATTAGCTGAATATAAAGAAAAATTTTTAATTGAAGAAAGTGAAGTTAATAGAGAACATTTAGATGATATTGAAGTATATGAAGAAGAAGTTATTGATCATTCTGATGGTGACCAGACCGATGGTGAACATGCTGAAGATGAACACTTAGATAGTGAACAGACCCATGAAGAACACTTTGAAGGTGAACACTTCGATGGTGAACATTCCGAAGGTGAACACGTTGAAGAAGAACATTCCGAAGGTGAACACTTCGATGGTGAACACGTTGAAGAAGAACATTCCGAAGGTGAACACTTCGATGGTGAACACGTTGAAGAAGAACATACCGAAGGTGAACATATTGAAGAACATTTTGATGGTGAGCATCACGAAGAATACAATGAAGAAGAATACTCTGAAGAAGAACACGATGAAGAATCACACGATGAAGAAGGCGAACACCATATTGAAGAACATTTCGAAGGAGATCATGATATTGAAGAGCATCATTACTCTGATTTTACAAAATTGGAGTACCACTCTCAAATTAATACAAATCATCCTGATTTTCCTAGTTTTGATGAAGAGGTTTCGCGATTACTAAATGAAAAATATAATCATTTATATGATGATATTTATCTAATTAATCAAAATCAAGATCCAATTAATTATACTAATCAGAAGGTTGTTGACAATTCTACTACATATAAAGAACCTCCTATCTATCCTTTTATTATTTTGATTGTGTTTATTATTCTATATCTAATTGGATATAGAAGAATGGAACTTTTAAGAAATAGAGTAATTACAGTCTAATTAAACTATTATTAGGTAATCTTTATTATAATATTTAATTTAGCAAAGACTACATGAAAATCGCGAATTAGTTTGTATCTGAATATTTGATGATGCTGCTATTTCTTCAGAATGATTATCAGCCATCTTAACTAATATTTCCCTTACTGATTTCTTAATGTTTTTTACATCTGGATAAAGTGTTTCTAATCGAGTTGTATCTAAATAATTATTTGATCTACCTGCTGCCAATATTTCTCGTTGTTCCTCAATAGTAAAGTTTGTCCATGTAAAATTAGGATCAACTACTTCTTTATAAATTTCTAATATTTCATTGTGTGTTATTAAACCTGGATTAGTTAAATTTACTGTACCTGTCACATTTTTTTTAATCATATCAATCATTATAGGTAATAATTCATTTAATACAGTCATTGAGTTTGGAACAGAGCATATTTTTTTATAATTAGTAATTTTTGTAATAAAGTTACGCGGGCTTATTTCATCTGTAATTGGCATTCTAATTCTTAAATTTAAAACAGAATCTTCATAAAATTTCATTAAACGATCTGTATAACCTTTTACAATAGAATATGATGATCCAAAGAAATTAGGAAGAGATTTTTCAGTAAATCCATTTACTTCTTCGCCAAATGGATGTTCATTATCATACTCAAAAATGCAACCTGTACCTAAATAAGTAAAATGAAATTTATATTTTTGAGATAAAATAGATAAAGTTACTGGGCTAAATAAATTATCTCTAATATTTTCAACTAATTTTCCATCTTGTTCTAAATAATCAATAGTAGGAAATACTTTTCCATTGTGAGTACCATATGTTCTTCCAATAAAAGATAGTACATGTGTAGGAGCATGAGTTTTTATTTCATTTTCTAAATTTTCAATATTATCAACACGTGAATTTCCGATAATTGTTTCTATATCAGTTTCTTTTTTTAATAAATTATATACTTTATTACCAATCCATCCATTAGCACCATAAATTAAAACCTTCATATTATATTTATATTATATTTATATTATATTTATATTATAAAAATTGATTTTAAATAATAATAGAAATGTATTATTTAATAATTTATTCAATAGTGGAATGGAAACTTCTAATTTCTTTACAAAAGATGAATTGAATAACTTAAAACAAATTCAATTCAATAATATTGAACTAACAAATGAAAATTTATATTTATTTTTAAATAATATTGTTAAAAATATTAAAACAGATAATTGTTCTAAATATACTGAAGTTGGTAAAGAAATAATAGATATAATTATGAAATTTCCTAATAATCCACTTTCTATATCAAATGTATATAATATACTTATTGAAAAGTTTACAGAACATTTTATATGTAAAATAATAGTTTTATATTTTTATGGGAATATTTACAAACATTCTGACGCTATTTATTCATATGAAACATTAATTAAAAAATATTTTTTAAAATTTAATTGTATTAAAAGAAGAAATATTTCTTATGATGAATATAAGCAATATTTATATAATGACTTGCCAAAATTATTATCTTTTTACAATTATTCCCTTTACATGAAGAATTTATTTAAAAACCATACTATAGCATCTTCATTTGATGTATTATGTATTGTGAATGATAATAAAAAATTCATTAATGGTTCTGGAAAAACTTTATCAACTGAACTAAGAATGATTATTTTTAGAGATATTTTTAATATTGGTCTTAAGAGTAGATCATCTTTTTATACAAAAAGAAGATCTATGAAAAATAATTTTGAATATCACATATTAAATATGAATAAGAAAAAGAAGAAGAAAAAGAATAATAACATGCATTTTTTTAAATCATATGAAATGTATAAAGATATTCTTTCAGAAGATTTACTATCGATTGATTTTATAGGAACATATAAAAATTTAGAAATACTATGTGAAATTTGTAATTGATATTGTAAGGTTGAAAAAATTTAAAAATTAATATTTATAAAATATAGAATGTGCGGAATTATTGGCTATTTAGGAAAAGATAGTTTCTATGAATATATATTTACTGGATTAAAATTATTACAAAATAGAGGATATGATTCAGTCGGTATATCATCAATTTATAATAATAATTTTTATACTAAGAAATATGCATCGACAAATACAAATAATGCATTAGAAAAATTAGAAATTGAAATATTACATGATTCTATAAATTTAAATGATTTTTCTATTGGAATTGGGCATACAAGATGGGCAACACATGGTGGTAAAACTGATACAAATGCTCATCCACACGGAGATAATAAAAATAGAATTTCACTCGTTCATAATGGAATTATTGAAAATTATTTTGAATTAAAAAAAGAATTATTAAAAGATGGGTTTATTTTTCATTCACAAACAGATACTGAAATTATAGCTGTTCTAATTGGTAAATATTTAGATGAAGGACTTACAGTTGAAGATTCAATAAAACGATGTTTAGAAAAATTAATTGGTACATGGGCACTTGTTATAATACATAAAGATTATCCTAATAAAGTTTGGTTAACTCGGAATGGATCCCCACTTTTATTAGGAATGGAAGATGAATATATTATAATTGCATCTGAGAAAATTGCATTCCATAATTATATAAAAAAATATATTATATTGGAAAATCATGATATTATTGAAATGACTAAAGAAAATGATATAATTAGATATAGTAAAAATATTCAAAGATATGAAATAAATACTAGTTCTACTATAGAAATTGACCTTTATCCCAATAATTACGAACATTGGATGTTAAAAGAAATTATGGAACAACCAGAATCAATCAATCGTGCATTAAATAATGGAGGTAGAATAGAAAATGATACTAATATTAAATTGGGAGGACTTGATTCTTATCGTGATAAATTATTGAAAATTGATCATCTAATATTATTAGGATGTGGTACATCATTTTATGCAGGATTATGGTCACTCGATATATTTAAATCATTAGATATTTTTGATACCGTTACTATATATGATGGTGCAGAATTTAATTCAAAAGATATACCAAAAAAAGGCAAAACAGGAGTTATATTATTAAGTCAATCTGGAGAAACAAAAGATTTACATAGATGTATTAAAATTGCTAAAGATTGTAATTTAATAAGTATTGGAGTTGTAAATGTCGTTGATTCTCTTATTTCAAGAGAGACTGATTGTGGAGTTTATTTAAATGCAGGACGTGAAGTAGCTGTTGCATCAACTAAATCTTTCACTAATCAGTGTGTAGTATTAACATTAATTGCTGTTTGGTTTTCTCAAAATAAAAATACGATGGAGGAAAAAAGAAGAAAAATAATATCGGATTTAAGAAATCTATCATATCAAATAACTGTATTGTTTGAAAAAATAGAAGATATTAAGAAATATGTAGATCGATTTATTAATAAAAAATCTATTTTTTTATTGGGAAAAGGAAAAGATGAAGCTATTGCAAAAGAGGGATCATTAAAGATTAAAGAGATTGGCTACATACATGCAGAAGGATATTCTTCATCTGCATTAAAACACGGGCCATTTTCTTTGATTGAAAAAGATTTACCAGTTATTTTATTTGATTTAAATGATGATTATAGAGAGAAAAATAACAATGCATATAATGAGATTATAGGAAGAGGAGCATTTATTTTAAAAATAACAGATTTGAACAATAGCGATGAAGATTGTATATGTATACATAAGAATCAAACTTTTGGAGGATTAATTGCAAATATATGTATTCAGTTATTAAGTTACTATTTAGCATTAGAACTAGGACATAATCCGGATTTTCCCCGAAATTTAGCAAAAGTTGTTACTGTTGAATAGGGGGAACCTAGGTTCCCCCTTACCCCCTCCTTCTAAAGTTATTATTGTTGAATAGGGGAACCTAAGTTCCCCTTACCTCCTCCTTCTAAAGTTATTATTGTTGAATAGGGGGAACCTAAGTTCCCCTTACCTCCTCCTTCTAAAGTTATTATTGTTGAATAGGGGGAACCTAGGTTCCCCCTTACCTCCTCCTTCTAAAGTTATTATTGTTGAATAGGGGGAACCTAGGTTCCCCCCTTACCCCCTCCTTCTAAAGTTATTATTGTTGAATAGGGGAACCTAAGTTCCCCCTTACCTCCTTCTTCTAAAGTTATTATTGTTGAATAGGGGGAACCTAGGTTCCCCCTTACCCCCTCCTTCTAAAGTTATTATTGTTGAATAGGGGGAACCAAGGTTCCCTCTTACCCCTCCTTTACATTTGTAACGTAGATCTATTGCTTTTGTACATTTGTATTTTAAATTCTACCATTAATAAGTAAGTAAAATTTATAAATATAAAAAGTTTGTTATATTTATAAATGATTTCAAATGATGATAATGAAATGGAACAATTTGAACGAGAAAAAAAAATAAAAGAAGAAAAAGAAAAAGAAAATCAACAAAAAATAGCAATAAATAATAATTTTAAAATACTAAAAGACCTAATAATAATTAAAACAACAGCTATTACTAATAATAATTATTCATCATCAACTCCATTAGCACGTTATTATGATCAAGAGTTAGTAACACATTTAGATTCAATTTATAATATTTTACAAATAATGGATGAAAGATTAAATAAGTTAGAAGAGAGATAATAATAAATTTGTAAATAAAAATATAGTATATGTATACGCTGATATAAAAAATATTTTTTTACATATTGTTAACGTAAAATAAAATCCATCTACACAATATATTACAAAGGATATATTTTGTTGTATATTTTGAATAGAAGCATCATCTATTTTAATAATGTTTATTCTTCTTCGACAAATTATACATGACATTTTTTTTGATAACCATTCGGTTAAACAATCATTATGAACATAAGTATTACATTCACAATTTTTTATTAAATTTATATGACCATGATTTATTAGTTCTATTAAAGTATATGTTTTAGATTTATCGTCGCCATAATATTTATCCAAACAAATAAGACATTCATTGTCTAGTTCATTTTCATCATTGTCCTTTTCATTGCTTAGTTCTTTATTATTTTTTTTATCCTTATATATGTTTTGTTCAATAGTATCTAGCATATCATGGCTACTTATTGAATAAAACATATCTATTATATAATGATATTACAAAAAAAAAATTGAAAAATATTTTTGCTATATTTTTTTTGTAATATAATATAGTGTGGTAGAGTTCCCGAGCGGTCAAAGGGGCGAGACTTAAGTACGGTTCAAAGAAATCTCGTGCTATTGCTTCGCGGGTTCGAATCCCGTCTCTACCATATTTTATAATAAATTCTAAATAAAAAAATTGACAGCTAAAAATTCTAAATTTTTTATTATTATTATAAAATACTTTTCTCGCAATTGTTAACAGTTATTAGACTCTATCGTTTATCGAAATGTCTGCTAGTGTTCCCTCTTGGAAACCCTCTTCTGGTCGTTGTCCTGCAACTAACACTGGTTACCCAACCTTTGCTAGCTACCACGATGTTGCCTACAAAGTTCCGAGTGTCGAGGGTAATCCTCGTTCACTTGAGGACTTTGTTGAGGGTCGTTTTATGGACTTTGCACATGGAACCTGTCTTTTTTTCGATGTCAATCCCAAGCATGGTTACAAGTTTAAGAATGGCTATTATGCCAATCCAACCCAGATCATCACTTGGATCTTGACTGCATCTAAGAATTTTGATGAGGAGGGCACGACCAAAGCGGTCATCCTTTCAATCAAGAATTTTGTGATTGCATTCTTTCTTGACTCAAAGCAAGACGGTCCCAACAAAGAGATCATCCTTTCCAAGGATGCGAATACTGCTGTTTGCACTCGCAAGACGAATCGTCGCCCAGATAGTGACGATGTTCTAGAGTGGCTTTTCAGCAAGGTTCGACCTGTTGATTTTTCCATTCTTCCCGAGAAGACCAAGGAGGTTTTCAATGATATTCTATCCCAAATTGGATCTGATTCTATTTCCCAAGCAACTGCTATTGTTCCTAGTGAACCTTCTGCTGGGAGTGGCTCCGGAGCCAAAAAGGGAAAGAAGAATCGCTCTGAGGTTTCCCGACAAAATGTTGTTTCTTCTTTGAATGATGCTCCATCTGGTGCTTCTCTTTCGAATACCAATCTTGTTGAGAAGAATGCTCCCCACTTTTCTAATGATGACCTCATTCGCAAGATTGATGAAAAAAAGAGAATGGTGGCGAAGCTTACTGCCAAAATGGAGGCTGAAAAAGCTAAGACTCGCGAGATGATTCTTTCTTCTGACCATAATGTAGAGGTTTTGACTACTCTTACTAGCGCGCTTGATCTTAATCAGCTTTCCATCTTGCAACAATGCCTTGCATCTCGCAAAGAGAGTCTTCAAAGAGAAATTTCTGTCTGAGTAGAATTCATATGTATGTGATTTTATATATCATGTAGGTTTATGGGGAATTATCCAAAAATTCCACCCCGTCAGGCTTACGATAAGGCCATTTATAATTCTAAATAACACTATTTTCTTTTAAATATTTGTTAATTCCAATGGCTTGTCTATAAGACCAATATACTGATCCAAATAATATCAAAACAAAATTTGGAAATAAAATTAATCCTGTATAATTTGATGGTTCATTATAATAATATGTAAATAATAGTCTAGGAAAACTAATTAATCTAAATATAAAAAAGAAAAATAAATGAATCAACCATGATAAACATGTTATTGAATAATGAAATTTAGATTCTTTTAATAAAAATCCAATATTTAATAATATAGTATTTGACTCTAATAAAAAAATCATATACATTGCATAAAAACCCTTATTTTCTTTATTATATAGTGACTGTAAACTAAAAAATAGTAAATTAATAGCAGATATATGATGAATAATAAATAAATATTTTTTATAATAAATGCAACGTAATAAATCAACTATAAAATAAGAAAAACAAATAGATGCTGTTAAATATTGCATTTCATTATCATCTTCTTTTATTTCTGGATTATATAAAATAGAATTCTTAAGTGAAAAAGATGAGGTTATTGTTATTATACCGGAATGTAAAGTTGAATATATACACTCGTTTATTTTTTCCATTTTAGATATTGGAAAATATTTCTTCTCAACTAAGTAATTACTTAAATTATTTGATGCTCTAAATAATGTTTGGACTATATAAAAAGAACCCAAAATATAAGTTAATAGTTTCATAGTTACTATTATTATAATAATATATATTTTATATTTTATTATAACTATTCTTATAACTATTTTTAC
>Ga0114959_10002399_pt1 | contig 15463 bp, 12 predicted proteins | sample C_130625_EF_Meta_FD_87317 | JGI IMG/M metagenome (GOLD analysis project Ga0114959, IMG submission 87317) | Freshwater microbial communities from Lake Croche, Canada to study carbon cycling - C_130625_EF_MetaG | ecosystem: Environmental > Aquatic > Freshwater > Lake | place: Lake Croche, Canada...
AGTACTGCGTTACCATACTCAGCAAGAGTAATGGTTGTGTATGTTGGGGTAGCCAGTGCTACTGCATCTGGGTCAACTGCTTCAGTCAGAGTTGCGGTCTGTTGAGTCAGGTCGACATAGCGTTGCAATACAACTGAGGAACCCGGAATGCTCTGACGAGCAGGGGTCTTATCTGCGACTTGGCGGATAAGTGGCTGTACACGAAGCGCGAATTCGATAAGACGGTCATAAGCCTTTTGGACTAGACCAGCGCTTCCTACTGTACCTCCGAGTGTTGAGGACCCGGTGGAGGTATATGCGTTTGCCATTTGTTGCACCTCCTTATGAGGATGTTAGATTCGGTTGATTAAAAATTCCCAGATTGAATCATGGCGATAATCTCTTCTGCACTAGTGGCATCATTGATTCGCTGGAATCCATCCTGAGCTCTGTCGGGTGTTAGTGCACCCTGAGTAACAATGTCCTGTTGGCGTAGTGCCGCTAGGTCAGCTTGTTGTTGAGGGTCTGCCTGAGACTTAGTTTCTAATCCAAACAAATCAGCGTTATCATCGAGCCAGTGCGAGACTGACTCCTCGTTAACATCTGTTAAGTCATTAAGTATTAGACGTGCTGCCTTAGGGTTGACACCCTTTTGATTTAGGACTTCTTTGACAACTCGCTCACGCTGCACCTTGGATAAACCCTCAAGTTGCTCAGTGAGTTCTTTGATACGCTTTTCATCAGCGCGTTTTGCTTTACGTAACTTCTTTAGCAGGTCGCTTCCGTCGTTACTATATTGCGGCGCTTCGTCTTCCATATCGAAGTCGTCGTCATCTTCCCAATCGTTTGTTGCCATAGCAACCGTTCTCCCATTCTGTTAGTTGTATCGCAGACCTCATCAAAGTTTGGGGAAACTATGATGGCTTCTACTACCAGTCTTAATACGCTGCGTGGTGCTGGTCTATCCACGACAGGAATCTATTTAGAACTTACCTTGAATTGACTTTCCAAGGGAACCGCTATACCCGGCACCAACGTTGGCTCCTATAACGCCAGAGCGTCCAGCGAAAGAACCTTCTTCTAGTTGCTTAAGAGCAAGACGTTTACGTTGTGCTTCTGCTGATGTACCTGTTCCAAAGACTTCAGACTCGGCGGTTGCTTGGTCATATTTCTGACCGTATATCTGACCCAACTTGTTAGCGGTTGGCAGTATGTCTCCTACTTTACCGTAGCCAGCAATGGCTTGTTGTTGGGTAACTCCAAACTTAGCCAACGCTTCTGCGTTAGCAACATTAGTAGTCAACCCTTGGTCAACAGCGGCAGCACCAATCTGTGCTGCATTTGTTTTCTGTTGAAGAGCAGCAAAGTTATTGGTTGGGTCTAGGTAGTACTTGACTAAATCGTTTGAGTTAACGTTATAGAAAGATTGTAGTTGAGCCTTGATTTGTGGGTCAGCGTTTTGTACTGTATCTACTACAGTCTTAACTCTATCTGCAAACTCAGTAGCCGATATGTCTCCACCTATAGCGGCAGCCATACCTGCTTGTCTTGTCTTAGCATCTGTACCGTAGTAGTTTTTTAACCCATACGCGGTGAGGGTATTCTGATAACTATCTTCCATAGATAGATACTGTGCTTCAGTCAAAGCATTCATGCCTGCCTTAACGCGGGCTACGTTACCAGCAAATCTTGTTTGATATTCAGGGGTTTGCTTTAGAAGCAAGGTGGCTTCATTGGGACCAATGTTTTGCTTCATGTAATCTGCAATTTTGGTAGCCAAACTGCCTAAACCATATTGGTTAAAAACATCTTCAATAAGTTTAAAAGCATCTTGCTTAACTGCTGCATCTTGTTGTGCTTGCAGTTTAGCCAAAGCATCAGTAGTAGCACTAGTATTAGTATCGGTAGTACTACCGTTTTGTTGTATTGGGTTTTGATTAGACTGAAACTTCCAACCACCAGTATCTGTTCCGCCTACCCATACAGGAGTTGTGCCTGCTGGAGCATCAGGAACTACTGACTTATTAGTTAAAGGATCTGCTGCGCGAACTGCTTTGGTTTCAGTTTTAGCGGCTATTTTTTCAGTTGCTGCTACTGCTGCTTGTGCTGCTGCAATAGACGCGGGTGTAACTGCTGTTGGCTTTGCAACTGGAACTGCTTTAAGTCCAGATAGAACATCATATCCTGTAGTTGCCATTAGCCCATGAATCCAAACTGCTTAAGAATTGTATTAGCGTAGTTAGACGCTTCTTCTTTTGCGTTCTGTGTAGTAGCCCAACGTGAGTCGTTGCGTAGCATTATATTAAAATCATTTAAACTCATAACACCATCCTGAGATTTGCCATTAGCATCTTTGTTTTGCAAAGCCTTTACAACAAAAGGGTCATCGGCTTTAACTGATGTCCAAGGAACCTCTAATGTCTTCTGCATTTGTTGAGCATAAAGGTTTCCAATTGAACTAATCTTTACGCCTTGGTTAATCATGTTGGCTAGGTTTGGATAAAGACCTATTGCCATGCTCTTGATGTTTTGTTTTTCCATATCAAGGGTTTTAATTCCTACAACTCCACCGGCACTCATCTTGCCATAGATATCATTCTTAGCTATATCTGCTGTGTAGTTAGTTAATCCATAGTCAGCAGCAGTGGCTAGCAAGTCGGAGATACCTTGAGCAATAGAACCATTGGTTTTCATTAACTCATCTGTAGACATCTTCTGTACAACAGGAGCAACTACTGAATTTAATATACGATCATGGTCTGCTTGGGTTAAGCCACCAGCCCCAATAGTTTGATCTTTGGCTGTGGTTGCCTGTGAATCTGGACCAGTGATAGTAGTGCTAGATGCTTTACGGGTAATAGTGGCTTTGTTTTCTTCAGTATTAAGTTGGTCTAAGTATGCTTTCTTTTCAGCAGCAGTAGCCTTGCGACCTATCTGGTCAAACATAAAGTTATCTAGTTCGTAATAAGCCTGAGCTGGACTAGTTAAAGCAGAGGTGGTGGTAGTAGTAGTTACGCTACCGCGTTTACCAATAGCAGCAGCAGACCCAGCAGAACTATTTACCCATGTTCCGAAGGGTTGGAAAGCATTAGCTTCTCCATCAGCAATCTTAGTTAATTGGTCAGCATTGAAGTCAATGATGTACCTTCTAAGACCTTCATTAAATGCAGCAGCGTTATTAGAAGTAAACCCTTTTTGACTTAAATATGTAGCATCATACATTTTCTTAGCAACAGCACTGGTAATACCAGACTTCTTTATGTCTGCTCTAAATGCGTTGATTGCTTCTTGTGCGCTTAATGTACCCCGCCAGTTACCTTGTGGGTCTACATAAATATAGGCTGGTTTACCTGGACCTGATGGATGAAGGGCTGTTGTTACGACAACAGTCTTCTGAGTTAATGGGTCAATGTCTACTCGGTACTCAGCTGTGGGACCAGTAAGTTTACTTAAGTCTTTATCTGCTGCCATTGGTTACTGACCCTTCTCTAATACTAAGTTTTTCTCAGGAGCATATGAGTTCATAATTGCTTTAAATACATAGGCGTAAGCCTCGTTAACAGCAGGACTTAGTAGTGCTAACTTTTTAATATTAGCTTCTACTATCTGCCTTCTTTCAGATTTAAGAACCGCAGCATCGCCGGAATCTTTGACGTATGGGTCCTGAGCATAGGTAGTCAGGCTATCCATTTCTTGAATAGCAGCCTTCATAAACTTCTTATCTGTCTTGTTTATAGGTGCGTCTGGCTCTTGTAATACCTGACGGATACCCTCAAGAGTAATCTCATCTTGGCTCTTACCCCCGCCTGTTTGTGGCTGTATAGCCTTGGCTAGGTACGGATTAGAAGCCAACATATCTTGACGGTCTTGAGTTGCTTGTTTAATGATGTCTTGTCTTAGGCTTAGGTCTGAAGTCTTAGCCAAGTCTTCTTTTTCCTTAGCGCCAATACCAAAGTAAGTAGATGTTTGCTCTGAAGTCATAGCCCTTATTAGGTAATCACCCATGCTCTTTGAAGATATTAAGTTCTGACCCTGCATCCAAGTGTAAACATTGGTGTTAAATTGACCTATCTGTGGGGCAAATACCCATGCTGCATCACCATGTTTGTCTATAAAAGACTGGTGTTTTGTAGCCCAATCTTTAACTTCTTGGGTCATGTTTACCAGAACTTTATAGTTCTTATCGCTACGAGATACAGTATCTACTAACAAGCCTGGGTTCTTGCCACAGAATATAGCGGTTGCTAAAGCATATGGGTCTTGTACATCAGTACCATAGGTATCTTTAACTGATTGAAGTATCTTATAGAACTCACCGCGTAGGCTGATAGCCCCTATATTCTTGTAGTAATCAGGTAGTCCTTTTGATTCCTGTAGTGAAGGATTGATTGGACCAAGACCAAGTATTGCGCGGACAACTAAAACGTTATGTGTTCCTATACGAATAGCTTTTTGATAATTATACTTTTCTTCATCCGTTGGGTTAGGCGGTAACTTCTGTCCAAAGGCTTGCATATAAGCTATAGCAGAAATACCAGCACTAACATATTCTCGGTTAGCATCATAAGGACTTAAGGCTTTATAGATGTTGTCAAAGAACATAGGCACTAGTGCTTTACGAATACTTACGTTACTACCTATAGGACCAAGGGCTACATTGTTAAGGGCTTCACCTGCTTTGGTTGCTCCTGGTTGTAATCTTTCAGGAAGAGAACCAAGTATTGCTTTAAAACCAGTAACAATAACACCAGCAAGTGGTCCACCTAGCATTGGCTGACCAGCATCATTAGCAAAAGATGGGTTGGAAAGTTCTAACTTCATCTTGATGTCATCAAACTGTGGTACTTTAAAAGTGTTACCTTGTGGGTTATCGTAGAGTTGACCAACAACAGCCGCTACGGCTGTATTAAGAACAACATCACCTGGAAAAACAAAGTAATCTTTACCTTGTTGGTCTTGATAGATAGACCCAGAAGCATCAATTGCGTGATGTGCTAGCTTGATACGGTACAAAGAAGTCAAAGGACGTTCTTTAATTGTACGATAAATACGGCGTTGAAAGTCTTCGTTAGCACGGAAGAAGCGACCAAGCATACGGATAGATACTGAGAAGTTACTTCGAACTGCTGGGTTATCTGCATACTTTAATAGACTTGATGCAGCATTTTCCATAGCATGTCCGGTTGCCCAGCGTGCTGCGTTTTCTCTTGCCTGTGCTTCTACTTGAGCCTTAGGCATGAAAGGGTCAGCCTCAGATATCAGGGCTACCTGTTGCTTGCGAACCGCATTCTCAAGACCTTTGTACTCTCTGCGTAATCTTGTGTAAACAATTTCTAAAGCAGGCTGACGGAAGATAGAGTTAACTTGCTTATCCATTGCTTCAAGAGTAAAGTTTTTAAAGCGGCTCCATCCACCTTCTTGTTCTTCTCCTTCAAAACCAGGGAAGTTAAGGCGAGTGTTTATCTCACCAGTAGGCTGATGGTCAACTGTTGCTTTTTCAAAGTCGGCAAAATCAATACGACCAATGGCTTTCTCCCATTTGTTCTTAATGGTAAAGCCTTTACGAGCTTCTTCTTCATTAAGGTCAAACCTATGCTCGTTAATAAGGTTCATTAACTTCTGATTGTAAGCATCTTTGCCGCCATGAAATACTAGGCGTAGGTCTGCAAGCATGGTCTCAATATGAATTCTTGCAATCTCAACATCACTTAATCCTGCTTGGCGATGGTAAGATGTGTATCCAAATTCATTTACAAACTTATGTAGACGTTCTTCGTTCTTAACCTCAAAGTCAATAGAGTCTTTATATTCAACTCCTACATCTTTAAGGAGCATCTTTGTAGCGCGTTCCATGTCATCCGGGTAACCGCTACGAATACCCTTGTTAGCAAAGAATGCTTCTACTGGACTGAAACGTTTGCCGGCAATATCTACTGTGTTATGGGCAAAACGTAGTAAGAAGTTATCAAAGTGAGCAAGAGTTAGCCACCTATTGTTTACTTTCTTTAAGTCAGCAACAGAACGTTTATCAAAATTTCTGGTTATATCTATACCAAGGTCTTCAGACGCTTTATCTATTGCGCTTAAACTAAACATTGGATTCTTAAACTCATCTGCTGCAAACTTGCCAGACATGCTGGTACGTGCAGTCAAAGCACTAACTTGCCCATCCATAAAGTGTGGGCTGTACATCATTGCTTCAATAATATGTTGCTTGTCTGCTGTTTTAGCTCCGCGGAATATGCTATCCCAAGCACGTTGAGCAGTTGCTGCTCGGATTTGTAGATGAGATAGTTCTTCTATTGAAACATCCCTGCCTAATTTACTAGATAGTTCAGCAGCAAGGTCATCTATAATCTTTTGGCGGTCAGCAACAGTAAGATATTTACTTGGGTCTCCCTTGCCAAATGCTTTATGAAACATCCGACGGGTTATTCCAGTAGATTCTGGAGAACCTGCAAACATACTGAGGACTCTGCCCTCTTTGCGTCCACCACCCATAAGAAATCTTGATACATCTTCAACAGGTGCTGTTAATAAAAATTGAAATATTTCATCTGAAGAACCGCGAATACCAAGGCGTGGGAATAATGTACCCCAAGCCCAGAAATCTGTATATTCTTTTACAAGTTTAGATTTATGTACGCCATCTAAAATATCTGGAATAGTAGTATGGGTAATTTTACCTTCTTTTATTCCTTTAACTGCTTGCTTATAGCCAGCAATTGCTTTCATGTGGTCAAGCGCTATTTCGTCCAAAGAACCAATAGCATCTGTTAATTGAAACGGATGAATAGCACCACGGTTTGGTACAACAGCAACGTCATTATTCCATTGAACGCTGTGTTTGCTCATAACTCCAGCAAGTTCATTGCTGACTTCTGTAACAGGAGTAGTACCAAAACCACCACGGTCATTGAAAGTTCTATCAAGTACCTTAGTAATAAAGTTTTTTCCTTGCTGAATTCCTTCTAATCCGGCTTGTTGCATCCGTGCTGCATACATATTTCGAACAAAAGCAATTTGCTCATCTTTAGATGCTTCACGATATAACTGACCTAAAACTTCTGCCATGTCTCTTGGAACAATCATACGCAAACGACCAACCAAAGTTGGCAAAGTTTTGTAAGCGTCTTCTCCGTATAGGATTACACCGCGTCCTGCGTTACGAGCGGCAAGGTTACCAATTCTAAACCCTAATCTTTGAAGACGACTAATGTCTTTGTCGTATTTAGTTAAGTCAGCAATAGCTGGGTTAACACCTTGGTCAGCAATCTTACCAACTTGAGCAAGAATTTCAAACGCTTGTTTACCTTGAGCTTGCAATTCTTGTACAGTTTGACGAACGCTGCTTTTTCCTACTATAGGATTAAACATAGCATCAGCAACAGCGGCTATACCGCCACTTAAATGACGTTGATTACGTGCGGTTGCTACACCATTGCGATAGAAAGTAGTACCGTCTACGCGACCAGACCCTAAAAGGCTGGTGTTTTTAGCATTTTCAAAAAACTTCTGTGCGCTGGCAGCATCATAAACCTGATGTTCTTTGCTTGCCATAGTTTCAATGGTAGGAATATGGTAATAACCAGGGGCAACTTCTTTAATTTTATTAAGAGCAACAGAGCGTTCGGCTGCTGTCTTGGCTTCAGCATATTGCTTGATAGCAGGACCGGCAGAATTGTTCCATAATTGTTGTACTGTTGGTTCTTTAAATACATCAGCAACACCTTTTTCAAGGTTGTTGTTAGCAATAGAAGCCTTTAGGCTTTCATTTAACTTTGCACCTAGCATAGGTTCTTTAGAACCACCCATGGTTAGGTAAGTTAGTGGATCAATTAAAACTTGATAAAGTCCATCAATAGCACCAGATGCTTTGTTTTTAAAATTTTTGTTAACTTCATAAACTTGCTTTTTGTAAGCAGCGTCTGTCTGACCAACCATTTGATAAACCTTAGGAGGTTGACCCATGATTGCTCTAGTTAGTTTAGCAACAATACTTCCATTACCTTGCTGGGTTGCTTCATTGTAATCGTATGCTTGACGAACAGCAGAACGACCAGGAGCAAATCGAGCCATCTTAACAGCGTCAATAATTGGAGTAAAATACTTAGGGTCATCCAAAGATGAAGCAATAGCGTTAAACAAATCAGGACTAGGTTGTCCGTTGTTGTAACTTGAAAGTATTTCACCAAATGAATTACCGGCAACAATACCTTTGGCTACTGCAATATTGGCTTCGCCGTATTGGTCGGTAAGTTTTTGTAAGTCATTAGGGTTGTATAAATCTTTACCGTTGTGAGCAACGCTCCAAGTTTTACCAGAAAATAAAGGTTGCTTGGCTGTGGTTGTTTCAAAAGTAGCACGACCAGGGGCATTAATTAATTTGCTGTATTCACCAGCAAGGGCATAACCGCCAACACCAACAGGGCTAAGCACGCCTTTCCAAGCAGCTTTACCAAGGTTAGCAATATCTGTCCAAAGACCAGGCTTTGGTTGCATATACTTTTCGTTAGGAAAAACAGTTTTAAGTTCTAGTTTAGCCTGAGGGGCTAACTTGCCATACTCTATACGAGCGTGGTCGGTATCTAACTTGCGTAAGTCCATACCTTTTTTGTACGCAAAAGAAACTTGTTCAACTATGTTTTGTTCTTGCTGGGTTGCTCCAGCATTCTTCAAAGCATTGTAAATGTCTGGCGATATTTCGGCTACTACCGGTTTGATTGGAGGTAACTCAGCCATTAGTTACCGCTATCTGCGAGCCTACGATACAAAAGTTCTGCCATTCCAGAGTCATCAAATTGTGCTAGCCGACGCATAGTCATGCTAGGAGTGCTCTGAATATTAGGCAGAGATGGCATTGCTTCAGAGCCAGGACCAGGACCTATGTTAACGCCTGTAGTAATTGGTTCATTAGGACGCATAGTTGGTGCACTTAATGGAACTAATTCAGGAGCAGGAACAGAAGTAACAGGATTACCTGCTAATGGAGCAGATTGCTCATTAGCCATATTCTCTCCACCTTTGCCATAGCCAAGTCCAGGCATGTATTTAGGTGCTTGAGTATTAACAGGTGAACTCATACCTTCAGTTGGTCCGCCATCGGTACGCTTTGATAAAGCACCTGGACCAGATACTGGAGCGGGGGTTCTTGGTTGGCGATAACCGCCTTGTTGTCCTGCCATTAGTCCTCGTCCTCATCTAATAAATTTTGGATATCGTTTTCAGTTGGGGCTTTATATGAAACCCAATCAGGAAAAGATTCTTTTGTTGCTACAAGCCACAGCGCATCTTCAGATTTAAAACCTGCCTTGCGTAAAGCTTTGTTATATTCATGTAGCCAAATACAGTACATCTCTAGCGGGCTGTAAGATTCATCGGCAACTGTCTTTGGTTTTGCTATTCTTCTTCTTTGAGTTGCCATGATTTACTCCTAACCTACTTGACGACGATTAATTGTTCTTACGCTTGCGTTTGCTTTACCGCTTGCATTCATGCTGCTAAGTAAGCTTTGTAATTCTGGTCGTTGGGATTGAATTCCTGGTCCTCTAAGTGGTGGACCTTCTGGTTCTCCTTGACCGATAGGGGTTTCTGAAGGAGCGCCTCCTACTGGCATACCGGGAGCAGAAGGGACGGACGGCTGCTCAACCGTTTGTTGCATACCAGCAGGAGGATTCTCGGGTGCGAAGACTTCTGTAATAACGTCTTCGAGTACTCTTCCACGCTGGCGTTGCTTGATAACTTCAGCAACTCTGGTAATAATTAGAGTTGGGTCTTGTCCTTGGGCAGCCATTTGCGGAATTGCTTGAGTGTAAGCCTGAAGTGCACCCATCAAAGATGAGCGCAGGTCTTCAGTTTCAATCTTCTCTTGCTCCAATGTAACGTTGACATTAAATGGCAATTCACGCATAGCCATGTCTTTGGAGATTAGTTTTCCGCCCAATGCCTGCAACATAAAAATAAGTCCTTGTGCTGGGTTAAGACCAGCAAGCATGCCATAGCGAACATCAGCAGAGTAGTCTTGCTTGATATCCTTGCTTGGCAAATATGTAATTGAGTATGGGGAACCAGCATCAGTTCCACGAATAGTCTTTTCTTCGTTGAATATCTTCTCATCTACCTCAAAGCAAAGAGAGATAACATCTCGCAATGCGGTAGTAAAGATAGCTTGAGCAGATTTAATCTGGCTGTCGAAAGCGCCCATAAGGGCTTCAACTCCTGCACCAGTAACGATAGATGCCTTCATGTTTCCACTGCGTGCCTCTGGATATCGGGCACCCATACGAAGTTCTTCGTTTAATACTTGCTGCTCATTAAATGCGCCGGCTGGAATTTCCAAAGCAACACGACGTACACCTTGTGGGTTAGCAGTACGAATAACTGCATCTCCACCAAGTTGTAGTTCTTGTACATCGTTAGGCAATACGATTGGTGCTTGAACGGATTTCTCTGCGGCTTCCATAGCCATAAGAGCAAATCGGTTACGCAGTAACTGAATACCTAGCACGTCGTCGAATTGTCCACGTAGTTCGCCATCAACGCTTGGACGCTTTGCAATGATAACCATCATCTTACCCAGTGGGTTAGGTGCTTGGCTCAATACAAAGTTAGAGCGGGATGGTAAATAAAGAACGCTTTGGTCTTTATCGTAGTACCTAATCATTTCAAGCATGCCGTTCATATCTTGCTTGTAACCACTAGGTCCTAGGATTTGGCGTTCAAAGTCAGGGAACTGGGCGACCAGTTCTCCTAGCGTCATCGAGTAACGCTTAACAAAGGCTATGCACCGACCGTAGCGATCAAACTCCGGATAAGCTCCGACTGGGTTTTCTAGGCGTATGCGTGGCAGCTTTGCTTCCTCGTCCAGTTCAATAATGAAAGGGAGGAATCCATATGTAACAAACATGTCCGCACCATTGAACATGTTAACTTCCATCTCTGAATGACGGAAGTAGTTCGAGGCGATGCGAGTACGCTTATCTGCAAAGGTACGGGCACGGTCTGAAGTTTGGTTAACTGCCGAGCAATTAATTGCTGGCAGAGGTGCAATCATTTCCGCAAGGTCGCGGGCAACAACGTCAATGAAGTTGGCGACTACGTTCTGGTCAATACCATCTGGAAAGAAGTTAGGGTAGACTTGTGAAATCTTTCCCTGACGTACCATCTGGACGTCTTGATTACGCATATCACGTGAAGTGTTGCGATAGCGCAACGACTGTACACGTGATATTACTTGTGGAATTGTTAACATCTAGTTGTCCTTATTTGTTTTTAGTAGAACTTGGTTTAATAATAGGAGTCTTTAATACCAATCCACCAACATTTGCAATTGACATATTGTTTGCTACATCCGAATGACCACCAGCATGGTGCCCACCTAGGATGCCAGGCTTAGATAATGATTGTGCTTTGCGAATTTCTACGTCAGCTTGAGCAGCACGGGCATCAACTTCACGACGAGCTGATGCTTCGTTCATTGGGTTTGCTACTCTAGGAAGAACATAAGAACTTGATTGTGATTGCTTGTATTGTCGGTTTGCTGCGCCTGTTTGTTGTTTAGCATCTAAAACGCGTTGAGCATTAGCACGACGTTGAGCAGCACGGGCAGCAAGATTTTGTTCTTCTCTAGTTTTAATAATACCTTGAGGTGCGTTCTTTGGAGTAACGTTTGTGGCTACTGGACCTTTATCTTGACGTGCGGTTCTTTGCTGAACTACGTTTTTAATATCTCGAGCAGTTACACCAACACCAGGACGTCTAACGTTAGCACCTGGCTTAGAAACAATACCGCCTAGTTCTGTACGTGTACTTGTTCCGCTATTAGTGGTACCACGTGATACTGGCTTAGGGGCAGCCTTAGCAGTTAAAGATTTTGCCAGACCAGCTTTGGCAGCAGAACGTTTTTCAAATGCTGCTTGAGCAACTTGTCCTGGAGTTTTCTTACCAGCAAAAGAAGCAATCTTTTGTACAGGTTGTTTAATAGACACCTGTGCGCGTTCGCGTGAAGATAAACCAGTTCCGGAATTTACTCTTAATATTTTGGCAGGAGCAGGAGCGTTAGTAGGACGGCGCCCTACTGTTGCCTTAGCAATTGCTCGCGCTTGAGATGGTGTAACTTTAGCCATAGTTATTTGTTCTTTGTAGAGGTACGTTTGATGATAGGAGTCTTGACTGTAAAGCCACCTAGTTTAATAGCAGCCATGACATCTGAGTGACCGCCAGCATGCTGTCCACCTAGGACACCGCCTGCACCTTGAAGGGTTGATGTTTTTGACATAACTTCACTGCCTAGCTGATAACGTTCTGCTGGTCCAGGACCTCTGCCTGCTTCTTTAGTAACAGATGGACCTTCTTTTTGAACAATACGAGCCGCGGTTGCCATTTGATCTTTACGAAGAACATTTGTTGTTTGACCAGGTCTAACGTTTGCTTGAATTTTTTTTGCAACATTTTGAACAGCTTTACGTTCTGCAACATTTGCAGCAGGAGCTTTATATTTGCTTGCTGAGTTTGCAGCTTTTAAAGCTTTTGAATTGTCTGCCATGATTATGTCCTATCCAAAGGTATCAGACCACTGCTCTGCGAAAGCGTCGTCTAAGTTGATTGAGTATCTTGATTCCATCTGAGACCTGGTAGCCCAACGGTTGTTGAGGTATGGAGTCACATTGGTATTTTTTTGAATCATTTCACGGGCACGTATGACCGCAAACCATAAAGCCATAACGCAGTCGGTAGGACCTTTAGAGTCTGGCTTCCACGTGATGAGTTGTTGTACTAAGGCTTTGATGCCTTCGCTACCATCGCTAGATGGGAGCTCAATGAGGTTGTTCTTCTGGTGCTTCTCGTCTCGCATTGTTCCGAATAACGCTGACATAGAAGCCACGCCGAATGTAGTGTCCCATTTGTTCTTGCCGGTGAAGTGAGAGTTAAGTCTAACTCCTCGCCCTGCGAGCCAGTTCCGTAAATCTTCGTCGAGTTCAAAGGCTTTCTGGAATGCGTTGATCTCAATACGAACCTCTTGAGGTCGGTAACGTTCAACGTAAGCCTCAATAGCAGCCCGTATCTTTTGGTAGTTACCTTCTGCCATGTTGAGACAATCGAGAACATAAATCTTTCCATCCGCTTTGTTATAGGTAAGGGCAACGAGCGCAGTCTTACCAGCGATGGCTGGGTCCATACCAACAATGGTGTAACCCTCTAAGTGGTTAGGGTGTCCTACCGCTCCAGGCTTTAAAGGTCCGACTCTTCTAGCCCCGTTTGTGCTTCCCTGTACCAAGGCTGGAGGGAAGACGGAATCTTCCTGGATGTCTTCTTGCTGATAGACGAGAGCCCACGTGCTAGGTGTAACTTCTGAACGACGCTTAAATAAGGAAGGACCATCCCATTTTGGATAGTAACCAGCTTCATTGGCTGGGATGTCTTCGTCCCCGTCCCACGGGACGTCGCTCTCTTTCCAAAGAGTCGTCCAGTCTTTCGGGTCATCTGAAAATTGAAGAACCGCAGGCATGCCCATGTAAGTAAAAGGGCTACGACCACCTGACCAGTGCTTAGGATTTCTGAGTTCTTTATACAGGTCATTGGCTGCAATTCGCGTCCCGACTACTAGCAGTTTACCGTTCTTGCCTAGACGAGTGATAACTTCTTTTTGTAGCCAGTTAATTTGCTTGTCCCATTCATGGGCGTTGGCTGTGGTAATCACGTCGTCTAGAATAATTAAATCGGCGCGAGCGCCGTAAATCTGTCCACCCATACCGAGTGCTTGGATGGTAGGGTCCTTTTCGCTGGAGTTACGCGCATCGCCCCCAAGGTATACCGTGTCAGTTCGCCAAGTGTCTGCGTCTTGTTTCCAGCCACCCTCAGGTCCATAAGCATTCTGGAGCTTAAGCCATCTTGGATGCGACAAGCGCTGCTTGATTGCGTACACGAATTCACGTGCTTTGACTAAGGTCTTCGAAACTACGATGATTCGAACGTTAGGGTCTAGAGCGATGCGGTAAGTCGAGTAGTTCACCGTGATGACGGTGGACTTGGCATGTTCCGGTGGTACGTTGACCAGGAGCCTATGCCGTTCTGCTGGCTCATAAATCATGGACTCATGAAGCCAAGAAGGTTCCCGTCCCTCTAGTAGGTCTACCCAATCTTGATGATGGGGGAAGACTGTCTGCCCTAAAAAAATTTTTGAAAATTCTGAGAAGTTTAGGTCCTGCTTGTCCTTGCCAATGCTCGCCAACGAAGTTGACTCACCTCGCTCCTTCGCTTCGGCTAAAGCCTTTGCGAAGTCCGAGTCACGCAGTAACCACTGACGGATAGTATCTGGCTTCTTGTTGACTGCCGTCATAGCTTGGTGGGTGGTTGCCCCAGCCTCTACAAGGGATAGTACTTTCTCTTTTGCCTCGGCTAGAGCCTTTACTTTGAAGTGCGTCTCACCCTTGCCAAATCCATTTCCTGCCATTATTGTCCCTTGAGTAGGTAGTACTTTCCCGCGGCAGCAGTCTGTATAACTACTGTACTGTAACTGTATGAGCAGGCTATATAAAAGCCTGCGAATACAGGATTAAGAACTTTCTGCTCTATACTGTATTAATCCGTTCAAACAGCCATTACGAACAGATTATTTAAAACTTTCTTTAAAGTGTGACTAAGGTCACCAGAATACTGTACAGAATTAGACATTCAGGGCAAAGGTGTCACTATACCCCCAAAAAATTATAGGGTGAGTACGAGTACACTGGACAAGCCCGACTTAATAACCACCGGGTCAAGTGACCGGCTGTCGGTCTGTGGCTGGCTGGCTGTATAGCACAGCGTGCTGGACTGCAGACAGTATCCCCTCTCACCTCTGCGCCCTGTGGTTCGAGCGCCTCTGCCTTGGGGAAAGGATTAAATCCAAAACCCAGCAAGGCTTTCGTGAACTGTAAAGTCGGATAAAGCAAAAGCCCGACTTGACAGTTCTATCTCAAGCCTCGCGGTCTGAGCAGTGGATTCTGAAGTGTAGTAAGAATCCAGATTGGAGTATGTAATGTTGAAAGCGTGTCTGAAATGTAAAGATGAGTATTATGGTAATTCGTGGGGAATCGAATCTGTGTGCTTCTATTGTTATTTCGGAGCAAAAAATGTCCAATGGAAACCTGAATGGGATTTAGAATTAGAAAGGAATATGTAATGTTCACCCTTACCAACCTAACTAAAATATACGAAGGTATGTACCGTGCTGACTCCTTGCCTTGTCCTCGGTGCCAAGGAGTCGGAACAATAGAAATAGAAGGACGTCAAGTCTTTATGTATCATCAAGGGGCTCCTGTCCAAGAAGTGCTTTACAACTTCGAACCTGAGGATAGAGAACGCTTTATGACTGGCTTCTGTAATAAATGCTGGAGTATAATGATGGAGGATGACTACGAACAATCGGACCTAAATCCTTTGAACTGGTTGTCCCAAGATACAGAGGAGGACCTATGAGCCTAGGTATCAACGTAGAAACAAC
>Ga0114959_10002400_pt1 | contig 15456 bp, 12 predicted proteins | sample C_130625_EF_Meta_FD_87317 | JGI IMG/M metagenome (GOLD analysis project Ga0114959, IMG submission 87317) | Freshwater microbial communities from Lake Croche, Canada to study carbon cycling - C_130625_EF_MetaG | ecosystem: Environmental > Aquatic > Freshwater > Lake | place: Lake Croche, Canada...
CCTTGCGGTGCGATCAACACCCAAGGCAACCAGTTGGAGCGGAAAAGAACTTTTTTGTCGCTGCTCAAAATCAATCAAGCCAGTCGACGCGAACGCCGACTGGCTTGCCTTAAAAACGACCTGAAGAATCAGGACTTGTTGGCTTTTTCAAATTTCTCGAGCAATTCGTTGCCACGTTTGACGATGCTGTCCAAGGCGTCTTTGGCAGATTTTTTGCCCGCCCAGACTTGCTCGAGTTCTTCGTCTTCAATGGTGCGGATCTGCACATAGTTGCCCAAACGGATGCCGCGCGACTTTTCTGTGGTCTTGCGGATCATTTGATTCACAGAGACATCCGTGCCGGGGTTTTGCTTGTAAAAACCAGACTCTTCAGTCATCTTGAACGACGCCATGGTCACAGGCAAGTAGCCGGTGCGCTTGTGGTTCGCCGACTGGATGGCGGGATCAGACAGGTAGTTGAAGAATGCTGCTACGCCTTTGTACTCGGCAGGCTTTTTGCCGGCCATGGCCCAGAGGCTCGCGCCACCGATGACGGTGTTTTGTGGGGCGCCAGCGACATCAGGGTAGTAAGGCAAGGTGCCGACGGCAAATTTGAACTTGGCGTTCTTGCTCACACCGGCATAAGCTGCTGAGGAGTTGATGCTGATCGCGCACTCGCCGGATTCAAACGGCGCACCCGCACTGCCTGCACGGCCTTTGTACACAAACAAACCTTGCTGGGCCATGTTGCCCAAGTTTTCAATGTGACGCACATGCAGAGGGGAATTGACGACCAAGCGGGCGTCCATGCCCTTCATGCCGTTGCCCTTGGTGGCCAGCTCAGTGTTGTGCCAGGTGGAGAAGCTCTCCAGCTGGGTCCAACCTTGCCAAGCGGTGGTGAAGGGGCACTTGTGGCCGCTGGCTTTGAGCTTGGCCGCAGCCAAGGCCACTTCAGGCCAGGTTTGAGGCAGCTTGTCGGTGGAGATGCCAGCCGCTTTGAATGCGTCCAAGTTCACCCACATCACTGTGGTGGAACTGTTGAAGGGGAAGGACATCATTTGGCCGTTGGGGGCGGTGTAATAGCCCGAAACCGCAGGGACGTAGGCCTTGGGGTCAAATTTGTAGCCGCCATCGCGCATGATCTGCTCAACCGGCACCACCACGCCCTTGGAAGCCATCATGGTGGCAGTACCCACCTCAAACACCTGCAAGATGTGGGGCGCGTTGCCTGCTCGGAAAGCGGCCACAGCAGCAGTCATGGATTCGTCGTAGTTGCCTTTAAAGACTGGGACGATTTTGTAATCTGTTTGTTTGCCGTTGAAATCCTTGGCGATGTCACCAACCCAGTCGCCCAATGCACCGGACATGGAGTGCCACCACTGGATTTCGGTTTGGGCTTGCGCCGTAAGGCTGCTGGCTGCCAGAGCAACAGCGGCCAGGGTCATTTTTAAGTTCATGGCACATTCCTTCAAGTTTGAAATTAAAAGATACCTTAGCTTATTGATGTGACAATAGCATGAATGCGGCGCGCCATAACCGTGACAAGTCTCGCGTTTCGGGGGCCAATGTGCCATGCCACAGGACGGCTCCAGGCTTGCCTACAAAGGGCAGGGTTATGTTGCACTGCGATAAAATGACAAATCAGCCCATGGCACACACCCGCTGTGTCCGTTTTTGGCTGCGACCGGTTTGACACTATGAACGCACCCACAACGCTACACCACCTGATGCAAGCCGACGAGTCGGCGCCGCGCTTGCGCGAAATTCCCTACAACTACACCAGTTTCTCCGACCGAGAAATCGTGATCCGTTTGTTAGGCTCGCGTGCTTGGGATTTGCTCAATCAGTTAAGACAAGAGCGGCGAACCGGCCGTTCGGCCCGCATGCTCTATGAGGTACTGGGCGATATTTGGGTGGTACAGCGCAATCCCTACTTGCAAGATGATCTGTTGGACAACCCCGGCCGCCGCCAAATGCTGGTCGATGCACTGAACCACCGTCTTGGCGAAGTCCAAAAGCGCCGCACCCCCGACACCGACGCCCTGCGCGACGCCTTGGTCGGTGAGTTGTTGGACTTGGCCAAGCTGGCGCTGAAAGATTTTGACCGTGCCATCGCGGCCATGCATATTTTGCGCCGCCAAACCCAAAAAGTGCTGGGGCGTTTGACGGCCAAAGACAACATCAAGTTCGATGCCTTGTCGCGTGTCAGTCATGTGACCGATGCCACCGATTGGCGTGTCGAATACCCCTTTGTGGTGCTCACGCCCGACAGCGAAGCCGAAATGGCCCGCTTGGTCAAAGGCTGCATCGAGATGGAATTGACCATCATTCCGCGTGGGGGCGGCACGGGCTACACCGGTGGGGCAATTCCACTGACCTGGAAGAGCGTGGTCATCAACACCGAAAAACTCGAAGGCATGAGCGATGTCAAGACCCTGCAGCTGCCGGGTATGGACCACCCAGTCCCCACGATCTGGACCGAAGCCGGTGTGGTGACTCAACGTGCCACCGATGCTGCCGAACTTGCCGGTTACGTGTTTGCCTGCGATCCAACTTCTGCCGAGGCCAGTTGTATAGGCGGCAACGTCGCCATGAATGCAGGCGGCAAAAAAGCGGTGCTGTGGGGTACGGCGCTCGACAATTTGGCCAGCTGGCGCATGGTTACGCCCGACGCCGAATGGCTGGACGTGGTGCGCATGGACCACAACATGGGCAAGATCCACGACGCCGAAATCGCCACCTTTGAGCTGCGCTATTTCAAGGCCGACGGCAAAACCCCTTTGCGCACCGAAACCCTGGTCATCCCAGGCAAATCCTTCCGCAAGGAAGGATTGGGTAAGGACGTGACCGATAAGTTTTTGGCCGGTTTGCCGGGCGTGCAAAAAGAGGGTTGTGACGGCCTGATCACCAGCGCTGTTTGGGTTTTGCACCGCATGCCTCAACACATCCGCACCGTTTGCATGGAGTTTTTTGGCAACGCCAAAGATGCGGTGCCCAGCATCGTGGAGATCAAAGACTTTATGTTCGCCGAGCAAAAACGCTCGGGCGTCTTGCTGGCGGGCCTGGAGCACCTGGATGAACGCTACATGCGCGCGGTGGGCTACACCACCAAGTCCAAGCGCGGTCTATTCCCCAAAATGCTGTTGCTGGCCGACATTGCCGGCGACAACCCTGATGATGTGGCCCGCGTGACCTCCGAAGTTGTGCGCTTGGCCAATTCGCGCAGCGGCGAAGGCTTTGTGGCTATCAGCCCTGAAGCGCGCAAGAAATTCTGGTCCGATCGCAAAAAAACCGCCGCCATTTCGCGCCACACCAACGCCTTCAAGGTCAATGAAGATGTGGTGATTCCATTGCCCCGTATGGCAGAGTACACCGATGGCATCGAGTACATCAACATCGACTTGAGCTTGCGCAACAAGCTGTCCTTGTGCAATGAGCTTGAAAATTTCTTGGCGCGCGGCAACTTGCCCTTGGGCAAGCAAGAAGATGCGAACGACATACCCTCTGCCGAATTGCTTGAAGAGCGCGTGGCGCAAGCTTTGACAGTGGTGCGCGAAACGCGTGCGCTGTGGCAAGGCTGGTTAAACGACTTGGACGGTTTGTTTGCTCAGTTGCAGGATCACAGTCTGCGCGCCAGCTGGAAAACCCAGATTCGCGAGCCTTTGCGCGTGATTTTTTCAGGTGCGGCTTTTGAGCCGATCCTGACCGAATGCACCGCCATTCACAAACGTGTGCTCAAAGGACGCGTTTGGGTGGCGCTCCATATGCACGCAGGCGACGGCAATGTGCACACCAACATCCCGGTCAACAGCGACAACTACGACATGCTGCAAACCGCGCACGAGGCGGTCACCCGCATCATGGCGCTGGCGCGCAGTCTGGACGGCGTGATCTCGGGTGAGCACGGCATTGGCATCACCAAAATGGAATTCTTGAGCGATGCTGAGTTGCAGCCTTTTGCCGATTACAAGCAGCGCATCGATCCGCACGGGCGCTTCAACAAAGGCAAGTTGATGCGCAACGTCAAAGGCCCGCATGGCGAAATCTTGCAGGCCGACTTGACCAACGCTTACACCCCCAGCTTTGGCCTGATGGGCCACGAGTCGCTGATCATGCAACAGTCGGACATTGGCGACATTGCCTCCAGCATCAAGGATTGTTTGCGCTGCGGTAAATGCAAACCGGTGTGCGCCACCCATGTGCCGCGCGCCAATTTGCTGTACAGCCCGCGCAACAAAATCTTGGCCACCTCGCTGTTGGTCGAGGCGTTTTTGTACGAAGAGCAAACCCGCCGCGGTGTGTCGATCAAGCACTGGCAAGAGTTTGAAGACGTGGCCGACCATTGCACCGTGTGCCACAAGTGCCTGTCGCCTTGCCCGGTCAAAATCGACTTTGGCGACGTGACCATGAACATGCGCAACCTGTTGCGCAAGATGGGTCAAAAGAGCTTCAGGCCTGGTAACGCGGCGGCCATGTTCATGCTGAATGCGACCAACCCCGAAACCATCAAACTGGCACGTGCCGCCATGGTCGGTGTGGGCATGCGGGCGCAGCGCTTTGTGGCGGGCCTGCTCAAGGGTGTGGCACGCAAACAAACCAGTGCACCGCCTGCATCGGTGGGGGCTGCGCCGATCAAAGAGCAGGTGATCCACTTCATCAACAAAAAGATGCCGGGTAATCTGCCCAAAAAGACGGCTCGGGCTTTGCTGGACATTGAAGACAACGATTACGTGCCGATCATCCGCAATCCGCAAAAAACCACCGCCGAAACTGAGGCTGTGTTTTATTTTCCAGGTTGTGGCTCCGAGCGTTTGTTCAGTCAGGTGGGCTTGGCGACACAAGCCATGCTCTGGCATGCCGGCGTCCAAACGGTTTTGCCCCCTGGTTATTTGTGCTGTGGTTATCCGCAAAGAGGCTCAGGTCAGTTTGACAAGGCCGACAAGATCATTACCGACAACCGCGTGTTGTTTCACCGCGTGGCCAATACGCTGAACTATCTGGACATCAAGACGGTGGTGGTCAGCTGTGGCACCTGCTACGACCAGTTGCAGGGTTACGAGTTCGACAAGATTTTCCCGGGTTGCAGGATTGTGGACATCCACGAGTACTTGCTGGAAAAAGGCCTCAAACTTGAATCTCAGGGCGCCTATCTTTACCATGACCCCTGCCACAGCCCGATGAAATTGCAAGAGCCTATGAAGACTGTCAAGGCCTTGATGGGTGACAACGTCATTGAGAGCAAGCGCTGCTGCGGCGAGTCAGGCACGCTGGGCGTCACGCGCCCCGACATCTCGACGCAGGTGCGCTTTCGCAAGGAGGAAGAGTTGCTCAAGGGCGAGGCGACATTACGCGATAGCGGTGTCTTGGCCCCGCAAGCCAACGTCAAGATTTTGACCAGCTGCCCCAGCTGCCTGCAAGGGCTGACCCGGTTTGGCGACGACATGAAAAATGGACTGCTCGAAGCCGACTACATCGTGGTGGAAATGGCCAAGCACATCCTGGGTGAGAACTGGATGCCCGAATATGTCAGCGCCGCGAACGCTGGTGGCATCGAGCGCGTGCTCGTTTAACGAAAAGTTGCTGTGGCTGGTTTGACCTCCAAGACGCCTTTGCCCGAGTCGATGACCGTGCATGGCAGCACGCGCGTGCTGGAAATCGGTTTTGCCGATGGTGCGCAGTTTCGCATTCCCTTTGAGCTCATGCGGGTCTATTCGCCTTCTGCCGAAGTTCAAGGGCACGGTCCAGGCCAGGAAGTGCTGCAGACAGGCAAACGTTGGGTCGAGATGGAAAGCCTGGAACCCGTGGGAAACTATGCGGTCAAGCCGACTTTTTCAGACGGTCATGACACGGGCCTTTTTACTTGGGAATATTTGTATTTTCTGGGTTCCGAGCAAGATGCGTTGTGGAAGCAGTACAACGAACGACTGGATGCTGCAGGCGCCGAGCGCGATGCGCCCATGCGCGCTGGCGGCGCCAACAGTTGCGGTCACTCCCACTGAAAGTTTTGCCATGAGTTCTACCCATTTCGGATTCAAAACAGTTGAAGAAACCGACAAAGCCAGGCATGTGCGCGGTGTGTTCGATTCGGTTGCATCCAAATACGATGTGATGAACGACCTGATGTCAGCCGGCTTGCACCGCGTTTGGAAGGCCTATACCGTTCAAGTGGCCAATCTGAAAGAGGGCGACCAAGTGCTGGACATCGCCGGCGGCACCGGCGACTTGGCCTTGGCGTTTTCTAAAAAAGTAGGGGCCACGGGCACAGTGGTGCACACCGACATCAATGAAGCCATGCTGTCGACTGGGCGCGATCGTTTGCTCAACTTGGGTGTCGTCCTGCCCACGGTGGTTTGCGATGCCGAAAAATTACCTTTTGCTGACGGCCATTTTGACGTCGTCAGCGTAGCCTTTGGATTGCGCAACATGACGCACAAGGCACTTGCGCTTCAAGAGATGTGCCGCGTTCTCAAGCCCGGTGGCAAACTGCTCGTGCTGGAGTTTTCGAAAGTGGCCAAGCCGCTTGAAAAGATCTATGACTGGTACAGCTTCAATGTGTTGCCGCCTCTTGGCAAGTTGGTGGCCGGGGATGACAGCAGTTACCGCTATTTGGCGGAGTCCATTCGCATGCACCCTGGCCAGGAAGAGTTGAAAACCCTTATGAAAAATAGCGGATTTGGCCATGTGGATTTTCACAACCTGAGCGCAGGGGTGGTAGCCTTGCATGTCGGTATTAAATGCTAATGTGTGTTCAATGGCCTCGGGCCGCCATTCTCTTGGAGACAGTGTGAAGAAATTACTCAGTGTTGTGTTGCTCATGGTCTTGACTTTGGGTGGCCTGAATGCCGAGGCCAAACGCTTGGGCGGTGGTCGCTCCATGGGGCAGCAGTCTGGCAATGTGACCCAGCGCGAGGCCGTCAGGCCTGCAGCACCTGCCCAACAGGCGGCGCCCTCGGGCGTTGCGAAACCCGCCATGCCACCTGCAGCACCTGCCAAGCGCCCTTGGGGCGCCATGTTGGGTGGATTGGCGGCTGGTTTGGGCTTGGCTTGGTTGGCGAGCAGCCTCGGTCTTGGCGGCGCCATGGGCAATATTTTGATGTTTGCTTTGGTCGCTTTGGCCGCTATGGCATTGATCGGTTGGTTCATGCGCTCACGCCGAACTGCTGGCGATGGGGGTCTGGCTTACCAAGGCTCAGGAGAAAGTGCGGCTTCTCCGGAGGTCTTGCGCAATTACAACCCTGAAAAAGTGGGCAACGATGCATCGGCACGACCTTGGGAGGCGCAGAACACGCGCTTTGACAGTGCCGCCCCTGCGGCCACAGGTTCGATGATCGGTTCTGCCTTGGTCGGTCATCAAAGCTGGGGTGTTCCCGCAGGTTTTGACTCTGAGGGCTTCCTGAATGCAGCCAAGCGGAACTTTGGAACACTCCAAGACGCTTGGGACCGTTCTGACATCAGCATGTTGCGCTCGATGATGACGGACGCCATGCTCAACGAAATTCGCGCTCAACTGGCCGAACGCGAAGCCACGGCATCGGGTCAACCCAACAAAACCGAAGTTCTGATGTTGGACGCCCAGTTGCTGGGCATTGAGGAATTGCCGGATGTCTACATGGCCAGCGTGGAGTTCAACGGCATGATCCGTGAAGAAACCAACGCCAGCCCGAGCCCATTCCGTGAAGTTTGGAACATGACCAAACCACGTCAGGGCGGCAGCGGTTGGTTGGTGTCTGGAGTCCAAGCGCTTCAGTAATCACCCTACAGAAGGGGTTGATGTATTCATAAACCCTTTGCTTTCGTGAATAATCGGGGACTATGGCAACTCAGTCCCCTTTTTCTTTGGCCGCCCAAGCTTTGCAGCAATTTGGCGCGTCTTTCTCCCCACCCCCATGGGTCATGGATGAAACCCTGAACCGGGTGGTTTTGTTTTTGAATCACGTGCTCCTGCAAGAGCCCGAGGCCATGCGCAGATTGGCGCGTCAAAAAGGGCAACGCATCGAGGTTCAATGGAAGACATTCTCAATGAAACTCTCGCCCACGCCGGCGGGCTTGCTCGAGCGAGTTCAGACCGATGGTTTTGACTTGCGCTTGACGGTGACGGATGAGTCGCCATTGGACATTGCGACCACCTTGATGCGAGGGGACAAGCCTGGTGTTCGGGTCGAGGGTGATGTGCAATTGGCGGCGGAAGTCAATTGGCTGATTGACCATGTGCGTTGGGAGCCCGAAGAAGATGCAGCCAAATGGCTTGGTGATGGCCCCACCCACACCTTGGCCACACTGGCGCGCAACGGCATTGCAGCTTTGAAGCGTTTTGCAGCCCCCTTCAAACGGGCTTCAGCTGACGCCGACCCCAAGAAAGCCAGCGCATGAACCGTATTCTGCGCGGTGGGTTTATTTTGTTCATTGTTTTGCGCTATGGCTTGGATGAATTGGTCCTGACCAGTTTTCAAAAGCCCTGGTTGCGCATGCTGGCGCGAATTATTTCCATGGGTCGCGACTTGGAGGCACCAAGAGGTCAAAGAATTCGCGAAGCTTTGGAGCGTTTAGGCCCGATCTTTGTGAAGTTTGGCCAGGTGCTTTCCACACGACGCGATTTGCTGCCCACTGACATCGCTGATGAATTGGCCCAGCTGCAAGATAACGTGCCACCCTTTCCCTCCGAGGTGGCCGTGGCGACCATTGAGCGCGCATTCAAACGTAAGGTGGATGAGGTATTTGTTTCTTTTGACCGGCAGCCTGTGGCCAGTGCATCCATTGCACAAGTGCACTTTGCGGTTTTAAAAGACAAGCACGGCGTCGAGCGGGATGTGGCGGTCAAAGTCTTGCGACCCGATATGCAGCCCGTCATCGAAAAAGACCTTTCCCTCATGCGCATGATGGCCGGTTGGGTCGAGGGCTTGAGTTCAGACGGCAAGCGCCTTAAGCCCAAAGAGGTGGTGGCCGAGTTTGACAAGTACCTGCATGATGAACTTGATTTGGTGCGCGAGGCGTCGAACGCCGCCCAACTGCGCCGCAATATGGAAGGCCTGAATTTGGTGCTGATTCCCGAAATGATTTGGGATTTTTGTCACACCGAAGTCATCGTCATGGAGCGCATGATCGGCGTTCCCATCAACCAGGTTGATCGCCTTCGGGATGCGGGAGTCGACATCCCGCAGTTGGCCCGTGACGGTGTCACGCTGTTTTTTACCCAGGTGTTTCGCGATGGTTTTTTCCATGCCGACATGCATCCTGGCAATATCCAAGTGAGTTTGGCAACGGACACCTTCGGGCGCTATATCTCTCTGGACTTTGGCATCGTGGGCACACTCACAGAATTTGACAAAGAGTATCTGGCGCAAAATTTCACGGCATTTTTCCGACGCGACTACAAGCGGGTTGCTGAGCTGCACATTGAGTCTGGCTGGGTTCCAGCAGACACACGGGTTGACGAACTCGAGTCAGCGATCCGAGCCGTGTGTGAGCCTTATTTTGATCGGCCGCTGAAAGAAATTTCTTTGGGCATGGTGCTGATGCGTTTGTTTCAAACCTCGCGGCGTTTTCAAGTTGAAATTCAGCCGCAATTGGTGTTGCTGCAAAAAACTTTGCTCAACATTGAAGGCTTGGGAAGGCAGTTGGACCCTGAGCTGGACCTGTGGAATACCGCCAAACCCTTCCTTGAAAAATGGATGATCGATCAGCTTGGTCCCAAAAAACTGTGGATGGAATTGCGCGATCAAGCGCCGCAGTACGCTAAATTGCTCCCGCAGTTACCGCGTCTTTTGCACGACTTTTTGAGGCAACCGCGCAGTGATCTTGAGGATCGCAAAAACTTGGCTCATTTGATCGCCGAGCAGCGCCGCACCAACAACACTTTGCAAACGATTTTGTATTTGTGTGTTGGTTTCGTGATGGCCTCGGTGGCTTTGCAACTGCTGTGGCATCTTGATTTGTTTTGAGTGTGTAATTTGAACGGCGATTGAAGGAGAAGTCTCGTGCTGTTGAGCCTGGTCATTGCTTACTTGCTGATCACCATCGCCATCGGATTGTGGGCTGCAAAGCGCGTTGAAAACGCCGCTGACTTCGCCATTGCAGGCCGCCATCTGCCCTTGGCCATGATCGTGACCACCACCTTTGCCACCTGGTTTGGCTCTGAAACTGTGTTGGGAATTCCTGCCAAATTTGTCAACAGCGGCTTGAACGGGGTGGTCGAAGACCCGTTTGGTGCGGGCAGCTGTTTGATTTTGGTCGGCGTCTTTTTTGCAGCCAAACTCTACAAAATGTCTTTGCTGACCATCAGTGACTACTTCCGCGAGCGCTATGGACGAAGCGTCGAAGTCATCTGCTCCGTCATCATCATCGTGAGTTATTTGGGGTGGGTTTCGGCACAGGTCACGGCGCTCGGCTTGGTGTTTAATTTGTTGTCCGAGGGCGCGATCAATATGCCAATGGGCATGGCCATTGGTGTGGTGTCAATTCTGGCCTACACCTTGTTTGGCGGCATGTGGTCTGTGGCCGTGACCGATTTCATGCAGATGATTATTTTGGTGGTCGGTTTAGCCACGATTGCGGTCTTTGCGGGACAGCAAGCGGGCGGTGCAGACAAAGTGCTGGCTTTGGCGGTCAGCCAGGACCTGTTCAGGTTTTGGCCAGAACCTAACTTCAAAGACATGGTTTTCTTTTTTGCTGCGGCCATCACCATGATGCTCGGCTCCATTCCGCAGCAAGACGTGTTCCAGCGCGTCATGTCGGCCAATAGCATGCATGCGGCCACCCGAGGACCTGTTTGGGGGGGTGTTCTCTACATTCTCTTTGCGTTTGTTCCCATGTTCCTGGTTGTCAGTGCCATGATCATCATGCCGGACAAGGCCCTGTTGCTGATGAAAGACGATCCTCAGAAAGTCCTTCCGACCCTGGTCATGGAGCACATGCCTTTTGCCATGCAGGTTTTGTTTTTTGGTGCCTTGTTGTCTGCGATCAAATCATGTGCATCAGCCACTTTATTGGCCCCCAGTGTGACCTTCACTGAAAACATTTGGCGTCAGTTTTACCCGCACAGCAGTGACCGGCAAGAGCTCAAAGCCATGCGGCTGACTGTGTTGGTGTTCAGCGGTTTGGTTTTGACCTACGCCATCGCCATGCAGGGCAGCAGCATTTATGAAATGGTCTCTGGTGCCTACCAAGTCACCTTGGTGGGTGCTTTTGTTCCCTTGGTGTTCGGTTTGTATTGGCCTCGGGCGACAACCCAAGGTGCCATTTTTTCACTTGTATTGGGTTTATCTACTTGGCTTGCTTTGTTGTTCAGCCCAGCAGGGGAGGCGTTCCCTGCTCAATTGGCGGGTGTCTTGGCCAGCTGCGTGGGAATGTTCATGGGTTCGACCTTGCCACAGGGCATTCGAAATCAAAAGGCGCCGCACCATGCAACGCCCCACATCGCCTGACGCGCCTCGCCGCCTATAATCGAGGGTTTTTTACCCTTAACTCAAACGCCCCATGCCTATCTACGCTTACAAATGTGAGTCCTGTGGCCATGCCAAGGATGTGTTGCAAAAAATGGCCGACGAGCCGCTGACCGATTGCCCCGTTTGCGGCAAGCCGAGTTACAAAAAGCAGCTGACTGCGGCAGGTTTTCAACTCAAAGGCAATGGATGGTATGCGACCGATTTCAAAGGTGTATCGGGCGGCGCAACGACGCCAGCGGTGTCTACAGAGGGTGGCGCAGCTTCGCCAGACACCCCGTCCTCGCCTGCAACGCCAGCTTCATCAGACAGCAGCCCAGCAGCCTCGACCTCTGCATCGGCCAGTTGCGCGCCTTCATGCGCCTGTCACTGACGCCAGTGACGATCGAAATTTCACCCACTGATTGAACGTCATGAACCTGCGCTTGCGCCATTATTTTGTTACCGGCTTATTGGTGTGGTTGCCCATGGGCGTGACGGTTTGGGTCTTGACCTGGTTGGTTGGCACCCTCGACCACATCTTCCTTTCCGTGTTGGGTGCCATGGATGCCGTCATTCCAGGGATGCATGTTTCTGCAGAAACTTTGCGCCATGTACCCGGTTTGGGCGTGGTGCTTGTCGCAGCGGTTATTTTGGCGACGGGGATGTTTGTGGCCAATATGTTTGGCCAATGGTGGCTTCGTCAATGGGGCAAGTTGATCACCCGCATTCCGGTGGTCAACACCATTTACAGCAGCGTCAAGCAGGTGGCAGACACCTTGTTTTCTGGCAGTGGTAACGCTTTTTCCAAGGCCTTGCTGGTGCCTTATCCGCACGCCAATTCCTGGACCATTGCTTTTTTAACCGGTCAACCTGGCGGTGAAGTGGCACGCCATTTGAAAGAAGAGTTTGTCAGCGTTTACGTGCCCACAACCCCCAACCCGACCTCCGGTTTCTTTTTGATGATGCCCCGTGCCAATGTCGTTGAACTTGACATGAGTGTAGATGACGCCTTGAAGTACATCATCTCGATGGGCGTGATGGTGCCTGGCGGCCCTGATGCATTGCCTGTCAAAAAGACAGAAATTCAATAATAACGAAAGAGCTAAGAACATGTCCAACATGCGTTCCCACTACTGCGGCCTGGTGACCGAAGCCCTGACCGGCGAATCCGTGAGCCTGTGTGGCTGGGTCAACCGTCGCCGTGACCACGGCGGCGTGATCTTCATCGACCTGCGCGACCGCGAAGGCTATGTACAAGTGGTATGTGACCCCGACCGCCCAGAAATGTTCAAAGTGGCCGAAGACGTGCGCAACGAGTTTTGCGTGCAGATCAAGGGCGTGGTGCGTGCCCGCCCTGATGGCACCACCAACGACAACATGAAGAGCGGCAAGATCGAAGTGCTGTGCCATGAACTGATCGTGCTCAACGCTTCTGTCACGCCCCCGTTCCAGATCGACGAAGAAAACCTGTCCGAGACGACCCGCCTCACGCACCGCGTGCTGGACCTGCGCCGTCCGTACATGCAAAACAACCTGATGCTGCGCTACAAGGTGTCGATGGAAGTGCGCAAGTACCTCGACGAAAACGGTTTCGTGGACATTGAAACCCCCATGCTCACCAAGAGCACACCCGAAGGTGCGCGTGACTACTTGGTGCCCAGCCGTGTGCACGATGGCCAGTTCTTTGCCTTGCCGCAGTCGCCCCAGCTGTTCAAGCAGCTCTTGATGGTGGCGGGCTATGACCGTTACTACCAAATCACCAAGTGCTTCCGTGACGAAGACTTGCGCGCTGACCGCCAGCCCGAATTCACCCAGATCGATATCGAAACATCGTTCCTGACCGAAGAAGAAATCCGCGACATGTTCCAAAGCATGATCAAACGCGTGTTTCAAAAAACCATCGGTGTGGACTTGGGCGAATTTCCGGTCATGACCTACCAAGACGCCATGCACATCTATGGTTCTGACAAGCCCGACTTGCGTGTGAAATTGCATTTCACCGAAGTCACTGACGTCATGGGCGATGTGGACTTCAAAGTGTTCTCGGGTGCCGCCAACATGAAGGGCGGCCGCGTAGTGGCCCTGCGCGTGCCCAATGGTTCCGTTGAAGGCGGCGGCATCAGCCGTGGCGAGATCGACGCCTACACCGAGTTCGTCAAAATTTACGGCGCCAAGGGTTTGGCCTACATCCGCGTCAATGACCTCTCCAAAGGCCGTGATGGTTTGCAAAGTCCCATCGTCAAGAACATCCACGACGCTGCATTGACGGCTGTTTTGGAGCGCTCGGGAGCGCAAAACGGTGACTTGATTTTCTTCGGCGCTGACAAAGAAAAGATCGTCAACGACGCCATCGGCGCTCTGCGCATCAAGATCGGTCACAGCGCATTTGGCAAAGCCAACGGCCTGTTTGAAGACCGTTGGGCCCCGATGTGGGTGGTGGACTTCCCGATGTTCGAATACGACGACGAGAGCCAGCGTTACACCGCTGTGCACCACCCCTTCACCGCGCCCAAAGACGGCCACGAAGACTGGATGGTCACCGCCCCCGAGAAGTGCATTTCCAAGGGCTACGACATGGTCTTGAACGGTTGGGAAATGGGTGGCGGTTCGGTGCGTATCCACCGCGCGGATGTGCAGCAAAAAGTGTTTGATGCCTTGAAGATCACACCCGAAGAAGCCCAACTCAAGTTCGGCTTCCTGCTTGACGCCTTGCAATACGGTGCACCGCCCCACGGTGGTTTGGCCTTCGGTTTGGACCGGATCGTCACCCTCATGACCGGTGCCGAATCGATCCGCGATGTGATTGCTTTCCCCAAGACCCAGCGCGCGCAGTGTTTGCTCACCCAAGCGCCAAGCCCGGTGGATGAAAAGCAGTTGCGCGAATTGCACATTCGCTTGCGTAATTTGGACGCGGCGAAGGCTTAATCCAAACGCAGCACGCAGGCCGGTGGCACATCGTTGGGTGCTTCGTAATCAGCAATGATCCAGGCACGGCTGGGGTGTTCTGCAGCCTCGGCCAAATACGCGTGGATCACGCGAGTCGATGCCAAGTCGAGCGCTGCAAAGGGCTGGTCCAACAAGATCACCGCTGCGCCCGAGGCCAGGGCCGCCAACACCACCACCTTGCGACGGCTGCCAGCGGACAGCATGTCCAAGCGTTTGTCCAAGTGCCTGTGCATGTCCAGGGCTTCGGTCAAGTCTTGAAGCAGCGCTTCGTTCCAATGAGGCCAGCGTGTGCCCTGCATTTGCCAGCACGCTTGCACCGTCATGGCGTCGTGTACCGCGTCTTGCAGGTCCAACCAAAACACGCCGCCCTCAGGTGCCATCACCTTGCCAGCTGTGGGTTGCAGATCACCTGCCAGTAAGCGCAGTAAGGTAGTTTTGCCTGTACCTTCGTCTCCGCAAATCCAGCTCACCCCTGCGGGCCAGGTGAAGGTGAGGTTTTGAATGGGACCTCTTGTGAGCTTGTGGGCTTGAATCTGAAACATCAGCGTCGATCAAGCTTGGACCCGTTTCAGATACATTTGCCGTGTTTCTTTCGAAACTGCGGCAATCAGTTGAGGGTAACTGGTGCGGTGCCGCGCCACCATGCGTGCCGAGGCCACGGTTTTGGATTTGCAAAACCAGTGGCAGGTGTGTTGCATCAAAAGTAATTCGGCCATCAGCGTAAAAGCTTTGTTTTTGGGCGAACGTTGAGCGTTATTTTCGATGGCATTGGCAATGCCTTGGGCATGGATGCTGAGCAGTTTACGCATGTCAAATACGGCATGTGGCGTTATTTTTTCTGCATAAGGGATACACAGCGGCCATGTGCTGACCAGGGTGGATGCGGCGTTCTGCTTCGAAAAGTCGAGCACAAAGTTTTTGAATTGCGTGTTCAAAATATCCTCTGAACTTGCCATGAGTGCCCAGATGCTGGCTTGTCGTTCAGGGCTCGCCTCGCCCAAGGCGCGCATATAGCCTTCGGTCAAGGTCTCCATGTGCTTTTCGATTTGGTAGGGTTGCAGCTGCCGCCCCAGCAAGGCTTTGCGCTGGTGTTGCAGTTTGGATGTGTGCA
>Ga0114959_10002401_pt1 | contig 15454 bp, 14 predicted proteins | sample C_130625_EF_Meta_FD_87317 | JGI IMG/M metagenome (GOLD analysis project Ga0114959, IMG submission 87317) | Freshwater microbial communities from Lake Croche, Canada to study carbon cycling - C_130625_EF_MetaG | ecosystem: Environmental > Aquatic > Freshwater > Lake | place: Lake Croche, Canada...
TCGTTTCTTTCAACTTGATTGCCTTGGCAAGAAGGACATTCTTCACCATGAACCTTGGTGCCATCCTTGATATACTTCTTGAGAGTTCTTGCAAGCACCTTACTAAGGCTGACAAGATCTCCCTTAGTCTTTTCAAGCTGATGAACGACGAAGCTAATATCAGCACCATGACGCAATGAAGTGCTTACCATCCTGCACAAAGCATCTCCATTTTCATGATTACTGATATTAATCAAATTAAATGATTCGTTGCCAGCTTCGAATACATATTTGCCTCTATTGAGTTTCTTAAGCATACCTTTGGATTCTTTGCATTTGATTAACGGCTTACCATCTTCAATGTTTAAACCAGCAAATACTTCATATGGTTCGCCATTAAAAAGACCAACAACAACATAATAAGGTTCACTTTTTACTATTGGCAAATACAGTTCTGCTTCAATATCTGAAGGACGTTTTGGAGCATCGTTCTTTTTAATCTTTTCTTCTACTTCTTTCTTAGCAGGCTTTTCTATCAGAACTCCAGTACGACAGTTTTTACGATAGACAGTCATACCTTTGCATTTGTACTTCCATGCAGCTTCATAAATCTTAGCAACTTGTTCTTCTGTTACTTCTTCTGGCAAGTTAACGGTCTTGGAAATTGCATGATCAACATACTTCTGTGCTTCAGCTTGTAATTCTACAGCTGCAACCCAATCAATGTCTTCAGCACAACAACCAAACCAAGGAGATTTCTTAAGATCTTTTTCTCCTGTAATTTCCATCCACATTTTAACTTTAGGATGATACACTTCAAATTCTTGCCAATGATCTCCATTAGGATCAACAAAGTCTACTCTTGCATTTTTATCATTTGGATTGATTTTCTTTCTTCTAGTATATGGGAAAAGCATGAACAGAGGTTCGACTCCAGAAGTTGTCTGTGTCATAATAGACACAGATCCTGTTGGAGCGATTGTTAAGTTAGCAATATTCCTTCTACCATACTTTTGCATGTTTTCATAAAGAGTTGCATCAAGATCTCGCAACATCAAAAGAAATTCAGAATCCTTCTCCTTGTTCCAATCCCAAACAGGAAACGCACCTGTCTTTTTAGCCATATCAACACTAGATCTAAATGAAGACAAGCATAAAGCTCTACAAATTTTGCCAGTCATATCAATGCTTTGTCTGCTACCATAAGCAATACTCAAAGCTGCCATCGTATCACCCAAAGCAGTCAATCCAGTACCAGTTCTTCTACCATTTTCACACTTTTTGTAAATATCTTGCCAAAGTTCAATCTCATTAGCTTTAATAGTGCTAGATTCTGGATCTTTCTTAATTTTTTTAATAATTTCGCTTACTTTTTCAAGTTCAAGATCAATCATGTCATCCATCAATCGCTGACAGATTACTGCATGTTCTTCAAACAACGCAAAATCAAAATATGCATCTTTGGTAAAAGGGTTGACAACATAAGAGAACAAATTAAGAACCATTAAGCGGCAAGAGTCGAAAGCGCAAATTGGTAATTCGGCACAGGGATTTGTGGATATAGTTTTATATCCATCTTCTGCATAACAATCAACAGCATTGTACTTAGTGATTTGATCCCAGAACAAAAGACCGGGTTCAGCTCTTAGCCATGCATTGTGGATGATCTTTTTCCACAATTCTTTAGCATCAACATAGATGTCACTATCGCTAGGAGGAGCATCTACGGGGAAACGCAAACGGAACTTTTCGCCCTTTTCAACAGCTTCCAAGAATTCATTACTAAGCAAAACAGAAATATTTGCTCCTGTAACTTTTGAACTGTCGTTCTTAATCGTAATAAACGATTCAATGTCCTTGTGGGAGACATGAATACTAAGCATTAGAGCGCCTCTGCGCCCCGCCTGACCGACTTCTCTGATTGTATTGCTGTATCGTTCCATCCATGAACCAATGCCCGTGCTGGTCCTAGCAGCGTTCTTTACAGGCTCTCCGGCAGGACGTAGAGTTGATATGTCTACACCAACGCCGCCTCTTCTTTTAGAGATTTGAGCTAAGTGTTCATCAACCTTAAGAATACCACCATAGCTGTCTTTTGGGCTTTCAACCACATAGCAATTTGAGAGAGAAATGATTTGGTGATCGTTTCCGATACCAAACATAGGACTTCCTTGAGGCACAATATACTTGAATTTATCGAATAAAGAAAAGATTTGTTCTTCTGAAAGAGGTTCTGTGTATTTTTCTGCTTCAATTCTTGCAAATTCTTTTGCAAGACGATGATGCATGTCAACTGGCGTTTCTTCAAGCAAATTAGAATTGTTGTCTTTAAGAGCGTATTTGTCCAAAAACACTTTAGCGGCTAGCTCATCTCCTTCAAAATATGTTACACATTTTTCAAATGCTGTGGCGTACTGATACATGAGAACCCCTTACTCAAAAGAAAATAGATATGTTTAATCATAGCAATTTTTGACTGATAAATCAAAAATAAAAATGTAAAAACCTAACGATCAATAGAAGAGATTCCATTTTCCATTTTTAGATTTATTCTGCTAGAATCAGCTAATAAATCAGATAATTCTTGATCATGAGTAGTAACAAAAACTACTTTATTTTTAGCCATTTCTTTTATCAATTTATATATGGAATTATTTCCTTGAGAATCCATATTGATAGAAACTTCATCTAAAAACATGATATTAGGCATAGATCCTGTATTCAATTCTCTAACATGAGCAAATGCTTGTGAGATTGCCAGATTAATTCTTCTTTTTTGTCCATTAGATAGAAGATCATATATTATTGGTGTATCATCAGTAACACGTTTAATTGTTTCGTTAAATTCATTATCAAATGTTAAAATCAAGTTGCTATCAACTAACAAATCAAGCATTTCTGCAACATGATCGTTTAGTATTGGTAGTATTTGATCTATTACAAACTTCCTAACACCTTTATCTCCAAAGGCATCTGCCCAAAAATTGAAGTAAGGAATTTTTTGCATCAGTTCAACCAACTTTTCTTTATTGTCTTTGCTCTTGGACAAAGCAGTTTCTAAATTATTTTTTGCTGTTATAATGAGATCATAATAAGGAGAATTGCCTTCAATAGCATTTGTTTTCTCCATAATATTAATTTTTTGTAATGATATCTTACTTTCTATTCTTGATATAGTGTTTAATGTTTCTGGTTTTATTATTGTTTGCAAAGTGTTTATGTCTTGCTGAATGGTTTGAATTTTTGATTTATTAGCAGAAATAGATGTTACTATTTTTGATTTCATATCAATCAAAGTTTGTAATTGTTTTTTAATTTCATTGATTTTATCATTAATGACAGTGATTTTGTTTGATTCTATGTCTTTTAATTTTTGTAATTCTTCTATTTGACTTTTACAGTCATCTCTAACGACTTCATAGTTTTCTTTTTGTGTTATAGAGAAGCAATGTTTGCAAACAATACCTTCTTTGATGTTTTTAGTTTTTTCAATTGTGTTTTGATTTTGTGTAATTTCGTTACTGATTAAATCAATTTGATTCTTAATTTTTAAAAACTCTGAATTGTTTTCTAGTAAAATAGATTTTCCTTCTTCCATTTTTAAATCAATTTGATCTTTAGTTGATTCTGATTTTAATATTTTTTCTTCAAGAAGGTTTTGTTCTTCTCTTTTTAATTCAATTTCTTTTTGAGCGTTATTATATTTTTCAACTTGTGGGTCAAATTCTGCAAGATCTTTAGCTTGTTTTTCAAGTAAAATTATTTCATTTTTAATTATTTCAATTTCATCATTTATTGTTTTCTTCCATGTTTTTTCTTTATCGTTAAGTTGTTCGAGTTGTTTTTTAATATCATTAAGAGAATTATCAGCGTTATGGCTTTCTATTTCAGCAATAGCAATTGATGACTTTGTCTGTTTTATATTTTCCTTAACAATTTCGTTATATGTACGATATTTCTCTAAACCTAAAAGATTTTCAATAATAATTCTTCTATCGGAAGCGTTAGATTCAAGATAGCTGTCTGTATTTGAATCTGTGAATATGCAAGTAGACTTAAATGTTTCACAATTGAAGCCAAGAATTGATTCAATTAATTCTTGTGTTTGTTTAATTTCGCCTCTAGTCAATTCTGTAGATTCTTCAAAGTTTCCATCTTTTGATTGCCATAATTTTAATCCATCAGGCTTTCTTGTTCTTTGAATCTTAATATCATCAAAATATATCTCTATTACCATTTTCTTATTTGTTTTATTGTTAATGACATCTTTTACACCAATTTTTTTAGGATTCTTTACAGTCTTACCGAATAAACCATAGAGCAAGGCATCTAGTATACTGCTTTTACCACTACCATTGCTTGAATTAAGATTATTGTCATTAACATCAAGATTTTTTCCCTTGATTAGAACGACAGAATCATAATTTTTAAAATCTATTTCAATTCCATTTTCTCCAAAGCACAAAAAATTTTGTGCTTTGATTTTCTTGAAATCAATCTTACGCATAAACTATTCCTGTGCTTGGTTGATGACATCCATACCGAACTTAACCAGAATGTCTTTATCAAGACTTGTTTCAGACATTTCTACAAATTTTTGAACCATTTTGTCTGACTGGCATAATATTTCTTTAGCTAAAATTATTTGTTCCTTTTCGTTGCTATCATCTTTAGCTGTTGTGTTCTTTTTAATCTTTACAAAAGAAATTCCTTTTTCTTCAAGGCACTTAACTTTATCGCTAATTTCTTTTTTATCGACGTTATCAACAAGAACAGAAACATAAGAGTTTTTTAAAACTCTTGGATCTATTTTTTGTAAATTTTCAAATGTGTCTTCAAAATGTTGAGGACTAAAATTGTTTGAAACATAGGTACTTATGCAATCTTCACCATCAAATTCTAGTATGATAATATTTTTTACTTCTTCCATTTCACCAAAAGATAACTGTAAAGGACTTCCAATATATTCAACATTTGAATCAATCATTTGAGCATTATGATAATGACCAAGATAAACATGTTTATAATCACGGAATATATTAGCGTTTACTTTTACCATTTCTCCATCATGTTCTATTTCAACATCAGCAATTGATCCTTTAGAATTAAGTCGTGCTCCATCAATTGCCAAATGTCCTAAAAGATATGAGTTTTTAGGATTATATTGAGACAAATAATTCAAATCATCTGTTGGATTGTGTGTAAAAGGTATAAAATGCCAGCTTATATCGTCAATCATAATCCTCTTAGGACTACTGATTATGTGAACATTTGGCAATCCAGATATTGCTGTAACAGAGCTAATAGTTGTTTTCTCAAAATACAAAAGATCATGGTTGCCTAGAAGTATATAAAAGTTAATTGAACCATCAAGATATTTTTTAAGAATATTAAATGTTTTGTGCAAAACTAAAGATTCAATTTTTGACCTGTCGTGGAAAAAATCTCCACCGAATAAAATATTTTTTATATTATTTTTTTTAGCTGTTTCAAAAACCCATATAAGGGCATCAAGACAATCATCAAGTCTTTTTTCGCTTTTTTTATGTGGATGGATGTGTGCATCAGAAAACAAAAGAATCTTAGTCATAGATTGCTCCTGACTAAGATTCTACACAATATCAGGTATACTTGTCCAGAGGATCTTTGTCTTCTTTAGGATCTTTCTTATCACGGAAAAACTTTTCCAAAAGATCCCAAGCATTTAATTTCTTAATATCTGTTATAGGAGTTGTTCCGCCACCTGCCGCACCACCAATTGCACCGCCTAAATCTGATCCGGGAGGAGGTGCTCCACCACCCATTCCTCCTCCTCCTAAGCCTCCTAGATCTCCACCAAGACTACCACCAAGACCGCCTGCATCACCACCGGGAGGAGGAGCGCCACCAGCAGCAGGAGGTGCGCCACCAGCAGGAGGAGCGCCACCGGCAGGAGGCGCTGCGCCAGCAGGAGGAGCATCAGCTTCTGTTAAAAATATTTTATGTTTGAATTCATGAATTGTGATCATACTAAGTATATATTAGCAATGAAAACATTTTGGGAATATATCAATAAATTTGAAGAAGCATCTGAGCCTCAGATTGCTGCACAGCCAACTACATCTTCTTCTCCTGTTGCTAATGCGAGCAATGTTCCTGCACCAACTATGGGTTCTGTTCCACAACCAGAAGTTCAAGGATATCATCCAAAATTAAGACCTTGGAAGGCTAAGAAATCTGAAATTGTAAGATTTTGGAAAGCATTAGCTCCAAACATTCCTTTACAACTTGAACCTATCGATAGTTTTCATAAAGGAAGCACGGTACAAGAAGATACATTAAGAATTACTGGTAGTAAAGAATTTATAACAACTGTTTTATCAAGATTGAAAGATTTTGTTATCTATGAAAATCCTGATACAAAACTTGTATTAGATTATCGTCAAAATCAAAAGAGTCTTAGACCGGGGTCAAAAAATAGTTACTTGTTTTACATCAATGTGCGGAAGCGCAAATAACTATTGATTTTTCTTTAATTTTAGTTAAATGTACCTTTTCTAATTTTTTTTCCATGATTTTTTGCTTCTCACCAATTTCATGCAATCTTTTCTCAAGATTTTCTACAACACTAATCGTTTGTTCTATCATTGAGTCAATCATGGAAAATTCTCCATTCTCTAGTTTCATTATTTATCCGTATGCTTGACAAATTTTATAATAATAGATATAATTAGTTCAACAGAAAGAAGAGGCGGACATGGCAGTGAAATTAATAATCAACAATGATTTTTCACAACTCCAAACAGACAACCAAGATGTGCATAAATATTTATGTGAAAATTTAAGATTTAGACAGAAAGGTTATCAGTTTACACCTCTTTACAAATCAAGAAAATGGGATGGATACGTTAATTTCTTTTCTGCCAAAACAGGAAAATTCCTTACTGTAATATTACCAGAAGTATATCTTGTTTCCAAAAGAATAGATGGACAGATAGAAATAGAAGATAACAGAAATCAAATTAATTTTGATTATCAATCGATTGATAAAGATTTTTTACAAAGATTTAATCAAGATAAAAAAAATAAAATAGAACTTACTGATTATCAAGTTGATTTTGTAAATCAATGTCTTAAACACAAGCGTGGAGTCGTTTGCGCTCCAACTGGTGCTGGTAAAACATTTTTAATGGCTGCATTGCTTAAAGCAATAGGTGAAGGTGCGCCAACATTGGTCTTGCAAAATAGAAAAACCTTAGCAGCTCAAAACTATGATGAAATTTCTCGTTGGGGATTTAAAAAAATAGGTTCGTGTTGGAGTGGCAAAGATAAAAGCAGCATGATTACTATTGCAACGGCACAAAGTATTCATCATATAGAAGACAAGTTAGATGATATCAAAGTTTTAATTGTTGATGAAGTTCATGATATGGTTAGTGATAGCACTAAAGATATATACAAAAAACTAAAAAATACTGTAATTAGGATTGGATTATCTGCAACACCATTTAAGAATGGTGGCAAAGATATGGTTCATAAATATTTAGTAAAAGGATATTTTGGACCTCTTCTTAAGACTACCACAACCGATACTGGTAAAATAACAACAGCAAACCTGCAAAAAGAAGGAAAGCTTTCTCAGGCAAAATGTATTTTTCATACAATTTCAGAACCAGAAATTCCATTAGCAATTTATAGTGAAGCAGTAGATCATGGTATTGTCACTAATCAGACTTTACATAAAAAAGTAGTTGATATAGTAACAAGTCTGCAAGGTAGAACTTTGATTTTAGTTGACAGAATATCTCATGGAGATCAATTAAAAGCATTTATCCCAACTGCTTATTGGATTACTGGTAAAGATGATGCTGATACACGAAGACAAGTTATAGATATGTTAAAAAATAGCAAGACAAGTTGTGTTGCTATAGCAACACAACAGATTATGAATACTGGTATCAACGTAATGTTGCATAATTTAATAAATTGTGCAGGAGGACAAGCAGAACATTTAATCATTCAAAGATTTGGTCGTGGTCTTAGATTGGCAAATGATAAAGAACATGTGACATATTATGACTTCTATTTCACAAATAATCCTTATCTGAAAAAACATTCAGAAAGCAGAATCAAAACCCTCGAAAAAGAAGGACATATTATTGAATTTGTTGATTAGATTTTGAATATAAAGCATTAAAAAAATCTAATAATTTTGATGACTTCTTATTAATTATTGATTCTATATTGCTTTTATCAGCAGCAGACATCTTTTCGTATTTGCTCCAAGATTTCAATCGGTCTTTTAATTTTTCTTTATCAAATTCATTAATATTGGCATAAAAGCCTTTGTCTTTATCTATGTTTAGCTGAAACTGATCAATGAAAGCATCTTTTTTGCTATCTTCTTCTACGTTTTCCATGAATTGAATGAATGTAATCATGTTACTATATATGTTTAGAATACAAATAATGAGGCGATATGAAATTTAATGAGTGGGCTGGTAAAACTCCTGATGTTGTCTTTGGTTTTGACAAAGGTATATCTCAAACTAAAGAATTGAGATATAATGAAGAACCGCTTGAAGGCTTGGAAATAGAAACATGTTTAGATGAAATTATAAATCTTGGTCCAATTGGAACTAAAGATCCAGTAAAAGATTTTGGAAGTTTAGTTACCTATGGAGATTCTTCACAAGTAGGTGCTATTCAAATTAAATTTAGTCCTCTTGGTTCTTGTAGAGCAACAATTTGTCGAAAAATAAAAGACTTAGAAGGTGAACCTGTTTGGATAACAAGGTATTCAGTACCAGTTGTAAATGATTATGAACATTTAAACTCTCAAGATATTGCTGTAGAGAAAATGCTTGCAGTTAGATTGCATGAGCTTGCTGAATATCTTGATAAGACAAACTTAGAATCACCTAAAGCTGAATTCAAAAATTTTCTAGAACTTGTTGTAATGATTGCAGCAAACATGAAATTGAAGCATCCAGATGTTATGGTTTATCAAGAAACATTGAGACAAGATGATAACACATATATAATTTATTTTTCTTATACAGGATTTGGTCTTGAAGCTCCCGGTCAGAGAAAAGTGAATCAATTTAATGTTTATTTAGTATTTTTACCAAAATTAGGTTTGATAAGATGTTGGGGAGCAGAACATTCATCTCAGCATCTTGGATATGAATATGAAGCCCAATCACCTGAATGGAATGAATATTTCACTCCTGATCAAAACAAAAGTGAAATTGTAACTATTCTTGAAAATATATTCAAGACTTATTGATCAAGCATAAATAATGATTATGATATTTAAAGAATGGTTATTGTTAGAAGCAATAAATGATATTAGAAATATGTATAAAAATCTTCTTGATTTTCTTCGGGAAAGTCAAGAAGACTTGTATGTTAATTTTTCAGATAGACCAAGAATTAACATGAAATTATCATTGAGACCATCTCACCATGACCCAATTGGAATTTATGCTTTCACAAAAAGGTATATGCTTCAAGAAAACCGTACAAATGACGGTTTTTGGAGTATGCCTTACATTTATGTTTTTAAATTATCAGAAAAAGCCAAAGTTCTTAATCTTTCAAAGATATCAATTGATGAAGCAAAAGAATTTTTAGAAAAGATGGGAATATCTGATTATACTGATAAGCCATATTGGCGAAGCTTGCATGGTAAAAAAGGCGGACATTTGTTATGGTATACAATGGAAAAATATATTGCCACAAACGAATTAAGTAAAAATGTTACTTGGAATAAATTGTTTGCAATCGCTGGTAATTTCGATGCAATACTTGATGAAGGCGATAGTATAATTCATTCGAATGAACCAGAACAAATCTGTGTTATTAATCCAAGTGTCATTAATGTTGTTAAAACAGTTGAATCTCCAATGGCAGAATATTCAAAAATAATTTGGCGTAAAATGTATGATATTGCCAATTCTGTTGGGATGAAATATTTTAGTAAATATTCTATACAAAGCAAAAAAACTGGTACGACAGAAACAGCAAGAGGATATAATTTCAAAAAAACATCAGATTTTGGAGCTACAAATAATTTTTCAATAGATACAATATCAGAAGATCCAAACGCAAGATATGTTTTTTCAATAGGATATCATCTTGGAGACGGCACTATAAGTTGTTATGTAGACATGCCTGATAAAAAATATGTTAATGTGTATTCAAAGCGTTTTGATCGACATGGTTATGGAAAAGATTATGCATTAATTAATATGGATGATTGGGAAATTGCAAAGAAAGAAATTCATGAAAAGTTAGAAACAATAATTAAATTATCTAATACAGATCCCTTGGAACCATCTGTTGAATTACTAAATAAAATAATTAAAATTATGCGATTACCTAATGCAAAAATCACAACAACTTCAATCCCATCTTTTTGTGCTGAGTCTACAACTCAAATTAATATAAATAGATCTGAAATTAGAGGAAATTTGAAAATTATCATTTGTCCAGATTTAATAAAGAATAGCACAACAATTTATTTGCTTGGAAAACTTTCAGAATTTCTCAGATTAAGACCTTCAACACTTACACTTAGCAATATTACTGTGAATCAATTACCAGAAGAAATTGATTCACAGCAAATTGTAAATCAAATGAAAGAAGAAATAAACGAACAAATTGCTAATATAGAAAAACATGAAGCGAGTTATATGTACACAAGTATTAAGCGTTACTTAATAAAGATATTAGAAAATTATTTTTAGCATTTAAAAAATATTATTCAATTTCTAAAAATTTAATATAACATTCTCCATAGACTTCAATTTCTCCAACAATTTGTTGAAATTCTTTTTGAGTGTCTTTAATAAAATCTAATTCTCGAATGACTCTTTTAGTTTCACTTTTACAAAATTTAATAGCAGCCTTTAACCCATCGTTCTTAAGCATTTGCATAACTTCACGATATGGTTTATCTTTTGCTGCAAAGTGATAATATGAGAGTATAGCATCGCCACCTTTTGCTTTAGCATCAGCAGCATTGTTTTGTGCTCCTTTACGTCTATTCTTTAAAAACTCTAAAGGATCTTCAGATTGTTGTTTCATAATTTTATATATGTATCATAAATAATTTAGAGGTACAACATGACAAATTTTTCAGCATTTGTTCTTAAAAGAGATAACGAAATTTTAGAAGAGTTCAATCGTCTTTTGGATAAAAATTATAAACTAGATCAAATTATTGAACATTTTAACAGAAAAGGAATCATGCTTAATGAAAGCATTCTTGGCAGCATTGGCAGTACTGCCAAGGGATTAGTTGCAGGATTGGGTCATGTTGGTGAGCAAAATATTAAAGGAATTTTAAATATCATTAGTGGAGCTGCTAAAGGTTCTGCTGGTGGAGCTTTTGGATTAACAAGAGCAGGATTAGGAGTAATCGAAACTGGCGTTGGTCTTCCAATAGGAGCAATAAGTAACGATTGGGCTTTGATAGATATGGGTTCAAGTGAAGTTAAAAAGGGATTGTATTCTGCTAGTAGTTTTTTATTAAGTGGTTTAGGTCAAATAGGTAAAGGTGCTGGTCAGATTGTAGCATCTCCAGTAACTGGTGCTATAAGAATGTTTCAAGCTGCTCGTCAGCCCGGATTTGGCAAACAACCGGGAAGTGAGTTGTCTCAATATTTTGGATTAGGAAGAAAATCAAGACCCGGAGATATGGAAGAAGAATCTCCAGAAGAAACAGAATCACCAATGCCTGAAAGAGGCAGTCACAAAAAAGATCCAATTATTAGTAATGGCGTTGAAGCTTTAAGAGTTTTATTATCACAAGAAGAATTTGGAAATAATGCTTTAATATTATCTTACATTCCACCAGAAGATGGCGATAGGATATACTCATTCAGAGTAAATGAATTGATTGAAAAGATAAAAGAAATGGTAGATAAAATTAATTCCATGGAAGGATCAAATAAAAAAGAACAAAAAAATAAGTATAAAAACTTAAAACCAGCTGTAGAACAGATGTTAAAGCGTATTATAAATACTTATGGAAGAGATTATTCATTGTATTTTAGGGAACACAGTTCTCAAATATAAATTTTTCTTGATATAATTTATTGATTTCTTCAGTGTTAAAATCTTTAAATTTATCACATTCACTGATGTTATAAATTTCATCACGAATTTCTTCTGGTAATTTTTTCACCCAATTGCTGCAAAAACACCAAATGGGATCTAGTTCTCTACATCTTACTTGAAGCAAGATTCTTTTTATATTTTTCACAAAAGTTTCATAATCTAAGTTATCACCAAGGGTTCTTTTGAGTGATTCTAATGATTTATTAAGTCCTACGTTTATGCTAGACTGATCTAATGTTTTATCATTAGCTTTCAGAACCATTCTTTTTTCTTCAATTTTTTTATTCCAAACATAAAAACGGTTCATTGCTTTTATGCCATGTAACATTCCGGGATAAATGTATGGATTGTTTTTTTCGAGTATTTTAGCTATTTCAAATTGAGCTTTTATAAAAAGAAAATAGTTAGAAGATGTTTCAAATTCAGCTCTTCTATCTTTGACGAGTTTAAGCAAATGTTTGAAAACTGCTTGTTTTTTAACTGGCTTTAAGTCGTTAAATGGCGTGTGTTTATAGTCAGGAAAATAAAATCTCTCACAATTTAGGTAGTAGATTGTGAGATGGTATGCAAAAAGCATATCTGGTTCGCCAGATAGCTTGAACATTTGCTCGTTGGATGCTTTGTAAAATTCTCGCATGTCTGAATCCTAACTGACGTTTCTAAGAAGTCAAATAGATTTTCTGGCATACCAAAACAGTTCTGGGCTGGAAATAAGAAAACCATGTTTAAATCTAATCCTTTGGGTCTAGGATCGTTCAATATTTGAAAATCGCATTCTGACTCATCTAAAAGAGATCGTGGCTCTAAGAGGCTTTTTTGTAAAGATTATGATTTACATAATTTTTTTTTATTTTTCTGTTTGATTGGCACGGTATTTGTTTTGTGCGTGTGCGTGTGCGCCTGCGTTTAAGTATTTAATTATATTATGTATTTGTAAGTAAGTTAATTTAGCAGTAGTATTTTATTACTCTGAGCGTAGCGAAGAGTAATAAATATACTACTGCTATAGAGTAGAATTACGAAGTAATTCTACTCTATATTAATTTAACTTAAATATATTAATTTAACTTTAGTTGCAAAAATCATGCCAAAAAAAATGATTTAACAATTTGCTTTTTGAAAAATTCTGCGTAAAGTTGTTTTTGTGAACCAAGACTTTCTTACCTTTGAAAAAATGTTCGACGCTTTTAGCGTTGAGCCATATGTTTTTTTACAAAATTTAAATGAACCCGATTTGACTGACAGAAAAAATCTTTTATTAAATTTACAGTTTTCTGGACCCAAAGGGTCTAAATTTGAAATAAAATTACATAAAGATAATGCATGTTCATTTGTACACCGATTTAATTCATGTTTGGAGAAATTTAATCGTCCAATTGTTTGTTTGGATGCAAAATTATTTCATTCTTTTTGTATTAAAGTTGGTTGTAATATCTTGCCAGATAGAACTAAGTTTTTCGACTTAAATTGGTTTGTTGATTATTCAGACATAAAAAGTAGTTTTTCTACTTTCTCTGAAGTTCATTCAATCTTTATGAAGTTCATTAAGTCAGATTTAATGGAAGTTTATAGAAATGTATATCAACAATTGATTTGCTCAACTGTTCCGCTGATGGAGAATGAAGGCATCATTCTTGATGATTCAGCTAGTTTTATTTTTCCTTATTATTCATCCAAATTTCAGGAAAACGGAAGACTTAATTCAAGTCTAGCTTCAGATAGGAATTTTAATCCTCATGGGATGACTAATGAAATAAAGAATAACCTTATCTTGCCTAATGATGATGAAGTTTTTGTTGCGTTTGACTTTAAAGCACTTGAGCTATATGTACTTGCATTTTTATGCAAAGACAGTAATCTAAATACATTACTTTATAACACATGCCATCCTTATGAGCAGATAGCACAATATGTCTTAAATTTAAGCAATTTTGCAGATGAAAATTTGAAGGAACTAGGAAAAAAGATATTTTTGCCAGCAATTTATGGAATTTCTGCTAATAAATTGTCAGAACTTTTAAATTGTTCAGCTATTGAGGCTAGTGATTACTTAAAGAAAATGAAGTCTATATTTAGTAAATCTTTTGATTACGTCAGTGGTTTTATGGGTCAAGCTACCAACTTTGGTCATTGTATTGATTATTTTAATAGAAAGAAAAGTTTTAATGTAGTAGAATCTTATAAAGCAATGAATTTTTGTATTCATTCACCAGCAGCTACATTGTGCTTTATCAAGATGAATGAACTTAGTAATATAAAAACAAATGATTTCAGACTATTGTTTTCAATTCATGACTGTTTCGTTTTTGCTGTTAAAGAAAAAAACGTCAATGAATCAATCAGTGTTATAAAAACAAAATTGGAAGAAGAATTTAAGGAACAAAAGGGTCTTAAGTTATTTGTTGATATAAAAGTTGGTAATAATCTATCCAACTTGAAAAATTTTAATTTAAATTTGACTTAATTAAAAGTCAAGCTAAGGTTCAGCTATTAGTAATTCAGGAGGCATATTATGAAGATATTTGACCTTTTCAGGATTGATGCGGAAGAATTTTTAGCTTTAGAAGAGAAATTTGGTCAGTTGTGTTTGTTTGCTAGCTGGCAAATGATGCAAAATAACTCTCGTAATAACCATCAGTTGGATGTAGAAGACATCAAACAAGAACTTCTTATGGCTGTTCTTAGAGCTGGAAGTTATTACAAGAGACAAACTTATATCGAATCAAGTTTTGAGATATTAGATAAAAATATTCCTCAAGAAGGAATATTTCGTAAAGTGTTTGATTCTTTGAAGGATCTATGGAAGAATAAGACGCATCATGGTGCTTACCGAAGGAAATTTGGTGATCCCCAAGAAGAAATTTTAGAGAAATTAGTTAAAAAATTTGTTCCCAACGAAGACAGACCAGATATTAAGTTGAGGCTTGATATTAACACAAAATTTATCATTTACACCAAGCAGATCATATGGAATGCTGCTAGACATATCGGTAAGAAGATTACCAAAGAAAAACATATCCGCTTTGGTCAAGTTTCACTTTCAGAACACGAACATCTTTACCTCTAACGGAAGGTGCCAATGGACGGCAAACTTACTGAAGATCAAGAGAAACTTCTTGAAGCTATGCTTCAGAAGCAAAACTATCAAGCAAAATTCCGTTGGGATGAAAATTTCCAGCGGCGCATGCTTGGTATTCTGCTAACAGATAGAAACTTTCTTATTCAAGGTAAAGCATTAGTTATCCCTCAATACTTCTCAAATGAAGTACACATAGAAATATGCAAAATACTTTTTGATTTATTTGATGAAACAAAAAATATCCCTGAAAAATTTATTATGGAAAATGAATTACTTGAAAAAGTGCGTGAA
>Ga0114959_10002402_pt1 | contig 15451 bp, 16 predicted proteins | sample C_130625_EF_Meta_FD_87317 | JGI IMG/M metagenome (GOLD analysis project Ga0114959, IMG submission 87317) | Freshwater microbial communities from Lake Croche, Canada to study carbon cycling - C_130625_EF_MetaG | ecosystem: Environmental > Aquatic > Freshwater > Lake | place: Lake Croche, Canada...
AGGTTCGCGGAAATGATGCGTAACATATAGACCTATGAGCTCAAATAATTCAAATCAAGATAACTTTATTCGTTTTGCCTTGGAGGCAAAGGTTTTGTCCTTCGGGGAGTTTAAAACTAAAGCGGGAAGACTCTCGCCTTATTTCTTTAATGCGGGTGGATTTAATGACGGCGCACGTTTGAGTGCTTTGGGTCGTTACTACGCTAAAGCCTTGCAAGAGTCTAAGGTTTCCTTCGACATGCTTTATGGCCCCGCATATAAGGGCATCACATTAGCAGCTGCAACGGCTATTGCTTTGGCTGATGGAGGTTTAAATGTCCCCTATGCTTATAACCGCAAAGAGGCCAAAGATCATGGCGAAGGCGGGTCACTGGTTGGCGCTCCCGTCAAAGGCAAAGTGGTGATTATTGATGACGTGATTTCTGCAGGAACTTCAGTACGAGAATCTGTTGAACTCATTCGTGGTGCAGGGGCTGAGCCAGCGGCGGTTTTGATAGCATTAGATCGCATGGAGCGCTCGGGCAATGCAGTTGAGATTGGTGAAAAGTCGGCAGTGCAAGCGGTTGAACAAGAATTTGGCCTGCCAGTAATTGCGATCGCCAACTTAGCCGATTTGATGTCCTTTTTAACGGCATCTAGCGATACTGAGCTAAGCAATTATTTGCCTGCGGTAAAAACCTATCGAGATACATACGGAATCTAAAAAAATTTCTATTTAGATTTCAGTTTCGCCTTCAAAAACAGTCACTGCTGGACCCGTCATGATGACCGACTGAATAATATTGTTTGCAATTCCACCCCAAGCAATTTGTAGATCGCCACCACGGGTATGCACTTTTACTGGAGAGTCTAGTAGACCTCGGCGAATCCCGGAAACTACCGCCGCACAAGCACCAGTGCCACAGGCCAAAGTCTCTCCTGCGCCACGCTCGTATACGCGTAACTGGATTTCATTCCGATTCATGACTTGCATATAGCCGGCGTTTACTTTTTTTGGAAAGGCCGAATATTTTTCAATTTCTGGGCCCTCTTCAAGTACAGGTGCGCTCTTAAGATCGGCAACCACTTGAACGGCATGCGGATTACCCATCGAAAGCACGCCAACAAAGCTATCGTGCATAGCGGGGTGATCTAAAGGAAGTGCATAAAGGACCTCCTGAAACTCTTGCATGCTTGCTAGACCGCTTGCATTAAACGGAATTTGACTGTGCTCAAAAATAGGCGCACCCATATCAACTTCTACCTGACCATCAGGATGAGACTTTAGGGTAAGGACGGTATGTGCAACCTCGACACGCAATGGATTTTTGCTCGATAGACCTTGATCCAATACAAAGCGTACGAAGCAACGTGAACCATTACCGCACTGCTCCACTTCGCCACCATCGGCATTAAAAATCCGGTAGCGAAAATCTGCATCTGGACGAGTAGCTTTTTCAACAATCAGAATTTGATCTGCGCCAATGCCAAATTGACGATGCGCTAATGCTTGCCATTGCTCGCGTGTAATAAAGCCCAGCTCTTGATCAATGCCGTTGAGCACAATAAAATCATTGCCAGCCCCATGCATTTTGGTGAAGCGAATTTTGCGTCCAGAATTGTTTGAAGATGTGCTCAAGAGTATCTCGTTAATCGTAAAGGCTCGGCTCACCAGGCGGCCGATGTTTAAAGCGTTTATGTACCCAATAGTACTCTGCCGGTCTTTCTCGGACAAGCTCTTCAATGTAGTGATTTAAACGAGCCGTATCTTTTTCGACATCATCACTCGGAAAGTTTGGCAGCGGCTCGCTAATATGGCAGGTGTAGGCTTTACGATCTTGATTTAATGTGGTGGTCATCAAGCAGACTTCTGCGCCACTTAATTTGGCCAAGCGAGAAACCGATGTAATGGTATTGGTTTGAACGCCAAAGAAAGGCACAAAAACAGAGTCACGTGGACCCAAATCAATATCGGGAGCAATAAAGATAAAGTTGCCGGTTTGAATTTCACGAATGAGGTCGCGAAGGCGGCTTTGCCTCTCGATGGACTTGCCACCAAAGCGATTCCTCCATTCAATCATCTTTTGATTAAAAAAAGGATTCTTCATATTTTGATAAAGGCCTGCGCCGCGCGGCCAGTTGTGTTGGCTGGCTAAAACAGACAGAGCCATAAAGCCGCCCTCAAGGCCTACGAAGTGTGGATTGATCAGTAAGCGCGGCTTGCGATCACCCAAGGTAATTGCAGAGTCGATGGAGACAATGTCAGTAATTTGCTTGCCGCTACCAAGCCAAATGCGGCTTCTCTCTAAAACGCTCCGACCGAGTAATTTCCAGTGTTCAGTAGCCAATACATCGATTTCTTCCTCGCTCAGATGAGGAAAACATAGCCGTAGATTAGTTCTGACGACATCCGTACGGCCATTAGGTATATGGGCTGCAAGCCAGCCGAGGCCATAGCCAACATGGACGGTAATGGTGTATGGGAGGAAAGCAAAGAGGCGCAAGAAATTAAGCGCCAGGAAATTGAAGAGGTTGTGTAACCAGGTCATTTCAAAAGTTTATAACTAATTTCTAGGCGGCAATTCTGCACCGGCTGGATGCTTATAGCGGTTGTAAGACCAAATAAATTGTTCGGGAGCAACAAGAACAGCATTTTCAATGGCGACATTGAGTTCGGCGGCTGCGATATTGGCATCTTCAGATAAGGGCGCTAGCCGAGTGGCTTGCATTACCCAGCCTTCACCAATGCCTTTACGTTTCGCGGTAAACATCACGACCGGGGTATTGTTGCGGTTGGCTAAGCGCGCAGGTAGTGGAGTGGTGTAAGCGGGGCGCCCAAAAAATGGTACCCACACGCCTTCGCCACCACTGGGCACTTGATCTGGAAGAATCCCAATCGCCTCACCACGGTTGAGTGCTCTAGTCATTTGTCGAACGCCATGGAGATTGGTGGGTACAAAGTGCATATTGGGATAGGCGCGACCTTCTTCAACCACTTCATTGAGCCAATCTTGACGTGATGGCCTATACAAAATCGTTGCAGGGAAATGTTGTGCCAATACACGCGGGATGATTTCAAAGCCGCCAAGGTGGGGAGTCAACATCACTAAGCCATGACTCTCGTTTATGGCTACCTCCACCACATCCCAGTTATGTACCTCAACCAATTTCAGTGCTTTCTGAGGGTTGCGCCAAATCCACAAGCTGTCTGAGAACAGCATTCCAGAGGCCCTTACAGCCCTCCATAGTTTGAAGGGTAGTTTGTGAGCGCTAACTACAGCTTCATATTGCGGGCGAAAGAGCGATCGGTATTGTTGTGAGCCAACATAAGCCACGAGGCCCATACAAGCCCCAATCACTTGCACTAAAGCAAGAGGAAGCGCGGCAATGATAGTGAGGCTGAGCTTAAGAAGAGGTTTTCGCACCCCCCAATGATATTCAATGCGGCGATCAGGGCCAAATTTAAGTTCGCCTTGATGGGACAAGCCCTTTTCGGATAGAATGGCACTTATCGCTGAGTTAAGACAACTTGCAGGGCGATTCATAAATTCTGCTAAAGCGTCGCCGTTGTGGTTCCTGGCACGTCGAGTTGTCCCAAAGATCGTGTTAATTTTTAAAGGAATATGCAATGGCAAATGATTACTTCTTCACCTCAGAGTCAGTCTCTGAAGGTCATCCCGATAAAGTAGCAGACCAAATTTCTGATGCAATCTTAGATGCCATCTTGGCTCAAGATCCAACGGCACGCGTTGCGGCAGAAACTTTGTGTAATACCGGCTTAGTGGTGCTTGCTGGTGAAATAACTACTAACGCTAACGTTGATTATATTCAGGTTGCGCGCAATACCTTGCGCGAAATTGGTTACGACAACACTGCTTACGGTATTGATTACAAAGGTTGTGCGGTATTGGTTGCTTACGATAAGCAAAGCCCTGATATTGCTCAGGGTGTTGATAAGGCGCATGATGATGGCCTAGATCAAGGCGCTGGCGACCAAGGCTTAATGTTTGGTTACGCCTGTGACGAGACTTCAGAGCTCATGCCTTTACCAATTCATTTGTCACATCGTTTAGTGGAGCGCCAATCACAATTGCGTCGTGACGGCCGCTTGAACTGGTTGCGTCCTGATGCGAAGTCACAAGTGACTTTACGTTATGTAGATGGCAAGCCCGACTCCATTGATACCGTTGTGCTATCTACTCAGCATGATGAAGAGATTTCTCTCGACAAATTGCGTGAAGCCGTCATCGAAGAAATTATCAAACCAGTATTGCCTCAGCATTTAATCAAAGGCGCAATTAATTTTCTGGTAAATCCAACGGGCCGTTTTGTTATCGGTGGCCCGCAGGGCGATTGCGGCTTAACTGGACGCAAAATTATTGTGGATACCTACGGTGGTGCAGCTCCTCACGGTGGCGGCGCATTCTCTGGCAAAGATCCCTCTAAGGTTGACCGCTCTGCTGCATATGCTGGTCGTTATGTAGCGAAAAACGTGGTTGCCGCTGGTTTGGCAAGCAAGTGCTTAATTCAGATTTCTTACGCGATTGGCGTTGCCAAACCAACTTCGGTAATGGTGAGCACGTTCGGTACTGGCAAGCTCTCTGATGAAAAGATTGCGCAATTGGTATCTGAGCACTTTGACTTGCGTCCAAAAGGGATTGTGAAAATGCTCAATCTCTTGCGTCCTATTTATCGTAAGACTGCTGCTTATGGCCACTTCGGTCGTGAAGAGCCAGAATTTACTTGGGAGCAAACAGACAAAGCAGCGGCATTACGTGCAGCCGCAGGCTTGTAAGAAGGAAAAAAGCAGTTTGTAGATGTATTAAGGCGAAATATGGCGTAATTGTTTACAATTACGCCATACCTTCAAGGAGCGTTGCAAGGAATGCTGAGACCCAGCATTTCCCCAGGCTTGAAGGGAGTGGATTCTGAGGCTACCCCCGGAGTTTGCTAATTGCAACTGCGCTCGCTAACCCATGATTCAATGGCTAGCGAGTTTCTACTCCAGCATTGGATCTTATTTAGCTGGAGCATTCATGAATACCGTTGCTGATTTAAATAACTTTGTTGCAACTCGCTGCGCAATTGCTGACATTTCTTTGGCCGACTTTGGCCGCAAAGAAATTGCGATTGCTGAAACTGAGATGCCTGGACTCATTGCTATTCGTGATGAATTTGCCACACAACAACCATTACGCGGCGCTCGTATTACGGGCTCATTACACATGACCATTCAAACGGCAGTGTTGATTGAAACCCTTGAGGCACTTGGTGCAGAAGTGCAATGGGCCTCATGCAATATTTTCTCAACACAGGATCACGCTGCTGCAGCTATTGCTGCAAATGGCACACCAGTATTTGCTATCAAAGGCGAAACGCTTGAGCAGTATTGGGACTTCACCCACCGTATTTTTGAATGGGCGGATGGCGGTTATACCAATATGATTTTGGATGACGGTGGCGATGCTACTTTATTGCTACACCTTGGTGCGCGCGCTGAAAAAGATCAAGCTTGCTTGAATCATCCAACGAGCGAGGAAGAAACTATTTTATTCGCAGCTATCAAGAAAAAATTAGCACAAGACCCAACGTGGTATTCCATACGTTTAGAAAAAGTAAAAGGCGTTACAGAAGAAACCACTACGGGTGTTCATCGTTTGTATCAGATGTTTGCTAAAGGGGAATTGAAGTTCCCAGCGATTAACGTGAATGATTCTGTTACCAAGAGCAAGTTCGATAACCTCTATGGTTGCCGTGAATCTTTAGTTGATGCGATCAAGAGAGCTACGGATGTGATGGTGGCAGGTAAGGTTGCGGTGGTCTGCGGTTACGGTGATGTGGGCAAAGGCTCAGCTCAGGCATTGCGTGCCTTGTCTGCTCAAGTTTGGGTTACTGAAGTAGATCCAATCTGTGCATTGCAAGCAGCAATGGAAGGCTATCGTGTTGTAACGATGGATTACGCTGCTGATAAGGCAGATATTTTCGTATCTGCAACCGGTAACTATCATGTGATTACCCATGACCACATGGCAAAGATGAAGAATCAAGCTATCGTTTGTAACATCGGTCACTTTGATAATGAGATCGACGTTGCAGGTATTGAAAAATACAAGTGGGAAGAGATCAAGCCACAAGTTGACCATGTGATTTTCCCAGCCGCCAATGGCAAGCCTGAAAAGCGCATCATTATTTTGGCCAAAGGTCGTTTGGTTAACCTTGGTTGCGGTACGGGTCACCCTTCCTACGTGATGAGCTCATCATTTGCTAATCAAGTGATTGCCCAAATCGAATTGTGGAATGCGGTCGGTACAGATAAATACCCAGTTGGCGTATATACCTTGCCTAAGCATTTGGACGAAAAAGTTGCGCGTTTGCAGCTCAAGACTTTAAATGCTGAACTTACTGTGTTGTCTGATCAGCAAGCTGCCTACATTAATGTCACGAAGGAAGGCCCATACAAGGCTGACCACTACCGTTATTAATTCATTTTTTAATAGATACCTAGGCCTGAAATCATGGAATTAAGCGTCGAATTCTTTCCTCCCAAAACACCTGAAGGTGAGAGTAAGCTGCATCTTGTGCGAGAGCGTTTTTCTGAAACGCTCAAGCCATCGTTTTATTCTGTGACTTTTGGTGCCGGCGGTTCTACGCAGTCTGGCACATTAAAAGTGGTGAGCGACATTCACGCTGCTGGTGCAGTAGTTGCCCCTCACTTATCTTGTGTTGGTAGCTCGCGGGAGAGCGTGCGCGAGATGCTCAAGCAGTATCAAGATTTAGGCGTTAAACGCATTGTTGCTTTGCGTGGCGACTTGCCATCTGGCATGGGTCAGTATGGAGAGTTTCATCATGCCAATGAGCTGGTGGAGTTTATTCGTTCAGAAACCGGTGATTGGTTTCATATCGATGTGGCTGCTTATCCAGAGACACATCCGCAGGCAAAGTCTCCTGCAAGTGATATCGATTTCTTTGTACAAAAAATGAAGGCGGGCGCCAATTCTGCTGTGACCCAGTATTTCTATAATAGTGATGCTTACTTTCGTTTTGTAGATGAAGCCTATGACTTAGGCGTAGCTCAACCCATCATTGCGGGCATCATGCCGATTACAAATAGCACCCAATTGCTGCGTTTCTCAGATGCTTGTGGTGCCGAGATTCCTCGCTGGATTCGTTTGCGTCTTCAATCTTATGGCGATGATATTGCTTCTATTCGTGCATTTGGAGAAGAGGTGGTAACCGATCTCTGTGACCAGCTATTAACTGCTGGTGCGCCAGGATTACATTTTTACTCTTTGAATCAAGCGGATGCTGTTTTAGCAATTGCTGATAACTTAGATTTAACGAAGTAAGCCAGACTCTGTAAGCATCATGTCTAAAGGCTCATCGTGTGTTTGAGCCGTCCACTGCTCATCATTTAGCTTTTGCCAATTAAAACCAATTCCAATGCAGATAAGCTTGGGATTGTGCTTTCTGAGCTCAACCAGGGTTCGATCAAAGTAGCCGCCGCCATAGCCTAGGCGCCAGTAATAAGGTTTGCCATCCTCAATAGAGTTTGACCAACCTACGCAGGGAATGAGGATGCAGTCAGGATTGACTGCTGGTCTTGAGGAGTTATTGGGGCTTGGTTCGAGCACGCCGTGTTGGCTGGGAATTAATAGATCACCAACTTGCCATTGATAGAATTCAAGGTGCTTATCGGCCCGAGCATATGGAAGCGCTAGGCTTCGTCCTGAGTTTTGACTTGCCCAGGCAATTAAGCTTGGGAATAAATCAATTTCATCTTGAATAGGCCAATAAAGTGCTATTACCCTGAGGGAATTACCATCTTGAGCTAAAAAATGATTTAGGCCGGCAATGAGTTGATCTTGGACTGGAGTGTAGTTTTGCCTAGCAGCAAATTCTTTGCGTTGCTTTAACAAATCTTGACGAAGAGTTTTTGGCGAATTACCGTGCATATCGTCCATTATCAGGCGAAAATTAGAACATATCGTAATCAAGTTGATTTCAGGTGAATCCTAGCAAATATATACGGGGCTAGATGGTGAAAAAGAAGTTTGTAATTCTCAAAAGTAATCAGCTCCACTGGACCAAGATTTTGATCCTAGGGCTAGTCTTGGCCATGCCAAGCGCTTTTGCAGAAAAGAGCAAAAAACCAAGTCTGCCCAAGTCTTATGAGAGCAAAGCCATCCCGGTTGAGATCACCGATACAGATCGTATGTTTATCGACCTGCGTGAAGCTGCTAGAAAAAATGATGTCTTTCGTACGCAACAGCTTTCATCTAACCTAGCAAGTTACCAATTTGATGACTATGTGACCTACTTTCGAATTAAGCCGCAATTATTTGATAGTGGTGGTGGACCGCGCAGCGATTACAGCGCTGACACCCAGGTCATTGCATTTTTAAACCAGTATCAAGGAACCGCCTTGGCTGATCGCATGCGCAATGATTGGTTATTGGTGTTGGGTAAGAGAAAAGACTGGGCACGCTTCGATGCTGAGTATGCCAAGTTTGTTTTGGATGATGATACTCAGGTGAAGTGCTATTCCTTGCTATCAAAATTATCTCAAGGGGAAAATCCAACCAAGCTAGCAATTGATTCTCGTTCAGTGCTGCTAGACCCTAGCTATTTCGGGCAAGCCTGCCAAGAGTTGGTGCCTGCGCTGGTTGCTGCTGGTGGTATGACCCCAAGTGAGGCAAAAGCAATTGGCCGCGCCGCTAGTGAAAGAGGTTTTGACACCATGGCCCGTCGTTTGGGTGGTGAAGATCCAATTGCAGACGTTGTGAAGACTGCCAAGACGGATCCATCAAAAGCATATCGAGATTTTCTACAAACCTCATCACGCTATAGCAAAGAGAATCAGGCTGTTGCTTGGGGTGTGATTGGCCAATTTTTAGCCAAGAAATTAGATTCCAATGCAGATGACGCTTATCGCTTGCAGCAAGAGCTGGGCTATAACGAATTGCTCTCGGTTGAGTCGCAGGAGTGGAAGGTGCGCGCAGGATTGCGCGCAAAAGATTGGGTCTTGGTAAAAAATGCTGTCGAGGGCATGAATCCCATAGTGCGCAGCAAAGATCCTGCTTGGGCTTATTGGTACGGACGCGCTTTAAAAGCAGAAGGTCAGGACGCAAAAGCTAAAGAGAGTTTTGAGTTGATTGCTGAGCAATATAACTTTTATGGCCAGTTAGCGCGCGAAGAATTAGGAAAATCAAATCATGCTCCAGCTCGCACTAAAGTTACAGAGCAAGAGATTGATGCGATGGCTAATCGCAAGGGTTTTATAAGAGGCGAGCGCTTGTACGCTATGAATTTGCGCTTTGAAGGCAATCGCGAGTGGAATTGGGAATTGCGCAATATGACAGACAAGCAGTTACTCGCTGCTGCTGAATACGCGAAGCGCGTTAATTTATATGACCGCGTGGTGAATACTGCCGATCGCACAAAACAAGAGCATGACTTTAGCTTGCGTTATCCCACGCCTTATCGTGAAGAGCTTTCTCCAATTGCAAGACAAATTGATTTGAATCTTGCTTGGGCTTATGGGCTTATTCGCCAAGAGTCGCGCTTCATTATGAATGCATCTTCCTCGGTTGGTGCTTCAGGCTTGATGCAGGTGATGCCTAATACTGCAAAGTATGTTGCTAAAAAGATTGGCATGCTTAACTATACCAATGACAAGTTAAGTGATGCCAATACCAATTTAACATTAGGTAGCAATTACTTAAATATGGTTTTGATTGACCTGGATGGCTCTTGGGTGCTTGCGTCTGCTGCTTATAATGCCGGCCCTTCACGCTCAAAAGCTTGGCGCGAGAAATTGACTGGCCCCACTGAAGGCGCAATCTTTGCGGAGACTATTCCCTTTAATGAGACTCGTACGTATGTAAAGAATGTACTTTCCAATGCGAATTACTATTCATCCGTGATGAATGGTCAAGCACAATCCTTGAAGCAACGCTTGGGCGTGATTACTCCTAAGGCAGCCACTCAATCTGAATTACCCTAACTAGTATTTATTAATAAGAGAACCTATGAAATACGACATCCTTCTCATCGGTGGCAATGGATTTGTTGGTCGTGTATTGGCTGCGCAATTGCAAGCTGCGGGTTATTCAGTTCTCTTGCCCACGAGCCATCTAGCCGCTGGTCGTGAGTTACGCATGTTGCCTAAGGTGCATATAGAGGATGCTGATGTGCATGATTTTGATGAACTACAGTCTTTGTGCGCACGCATTAAGCCTCATGGAGCTGTGATGAATTTAGTTGGCGTCTTGCACGATAAACCAGCGATGCCTTATGGCAAGATATTTAAGGCGGCACATGTCGACCTGCCAAAAAACATTATTACCGCGATGCAATTACATGGGCTTAAGCGGTATCTGCACATGAGTGCCTTAGGGGCAGATTCCAAGGGGCCGTCTATGTATCAGCGCAGCAAAGGTGATGGTGAGGTGGCAGTACAAGCGAGCGATTTAGATTGGACTATTTTTAGACCATCAGTGATCTTTGGGCCCCAAGATCAATTTATTAATTTATTTGCCAAGTTAACTAAACTATTTCCAGCAATGCCATTGGCAAATTATCAGGCGAAGTTTCAACCGGTGAGCGTGGATGATGTTGCCAGTGCGTTTGTGATGACATTAAAAATGCCACAGACCATTCATCAATCTTATGATTTAGTTGGGCCTACCGTTTACACCATGAAAGAGATTGTGGAGTTTGCTGCACGCAAGGCCAAAACATCTTGCGCCATTATTCCAGTGCCCGCCTTTGTAGGTTATTTGCAAGCATTGGCATTTGAATTTTTGCCGGGACCCACTTTAATGTCGCGTGACAATATTGCTTCAATGCAATTGCCTAATGTGTTGCCAGCGAATGGACGGGACGCATTAAGTGAAGTATTCAAAATCAGTCGGCGAAGCCTGGAGGGCATGAAGTAATGAAGATCTATGCAGTTGGTGGCGCAATACGGGACACTCTCATGGGTTTGCCTGTACACGACATCGACTACGTAGTCGTTGGTTCCAGTGTTGATGAAATGATTGCTAAAGGATTTCGTCCTGTGGGCAAGGATTTTCCAGTCTTTCTACATCCAGAAACTCAAGCTGAGTATGCGCTAGCTCGTACTGAGCGCAAAACAGGTCAAGGCTATAAAGGCTTTCATTTTTACGCAGACCCTTCAGTTACTCTGGAGCAAGATTTGGAACGCCGTGATTTAACGATTAATGCCATGGCCCAAGAAATTGGTGCAGATGGAAAACAATTCGGCCCGATCATTGACCCCTTTAACGGTCAAGAGGATTTGGCTGCCAAAGTATTCCGTCATGTGTCCGATGCATTTGCAGAAGACCCTCTTCGTTTATTGCGCATTGCGCGATTCGCTGCACGTTTTCCTGAATTCAGTGTTGCCGATGGGACGATGGCAGCATTAAAGGCAATCGTTCAATCTGGCGAATTAAATGCGCTATCCGTCGAGCGGATCTGGCAAGAACTGGCAAGGGGCTTAATTGCTGCCAAGCCTATGCATTTGTTTCAGGTGCTACTGAATACGGATGCCGCAAAAATCTTACTACCAAGCACGCTTACTACCAAGCTTGCAGCAGAATCATTTCGCGAGCAATTAATTGACCATTACGATGCAACTGGCGATAGCCTTGAAGAGCGTTGTGCCATTACTTTGATGGATTTACCTGCATCTGAAATTCGCTCTTGGGCTGAATGTGTGCGTATGCCCATTGAAGTGCGTGACTTTGCTGAGATTTTTAGTGGGCTGAGGTCATTGATTAATCAGTACGCAGAAACTAGGTATCAAGCAGTTGATGTCTTGGCTTGGTTTAATCGTGCTGATGTTTGGCGTAAACCAGATCGCAGTCAGGCCTTGCTAAATCTTGCTGACAAAATCGGATTTAATGTCTCTGTGTTGACGACGGCAATGCGTAATGCACAAGCGTTGAATACAGCAGAGATTATTGCTGGCGTTGAAGCGCAAGACCGATCTAATGGTGAACGCATTGGCAGCGCATTTGAGTCTGCAAGGCTAGCCGCAATTACTGCAGCACTTTAGTCCTAGGCTTTAGAGTCTATTTCTGCCACGCAGTCCGGGTAGGTCTTCCAAAGAATGCTCAGGTAGTAAATCCTTTAGATTTTTAGAAAATGCAAAAGCCTTGAAAAGCTCACCCATCTCGGCTTCAGAGAGCAGTTTTTGTAATGAATTTGAAATCGGCAAAAAAGTGGCTGGATCACTCGGATTGCCAATCTCTAGGGCAATATCTCCAATGCCGGCATCTAGCAAGAAAGCCGCTTGATTTGTGAGATAAACATCATCTGCATTTTCAGCGAGCGCACTACGAGCAATTTGTGACCACTCTACGTGCGTTGTTAAGTCACAAAGACCTGGCAGATGGAAAGGATCTTGAATCGCGTGATGGCGGTGGTGCGCCATCAATGTGCCTTCGAGTCTTTGTGGGTGGTAGTACTCGCTTTCTGGAAAGCCATAGTCCAAGGTCAAAAATAGGCCAGTATCTAATTGCTTTGCAATTTGGCGTAACCAGGCATCAGCAGTCATATGTAGTTCAGTGACGTAGCCTTCAGAAAAATGTCCACTTAAGAGGCTTTCAGGTAAGAGCCCTTGCTCCACTGGCGAACCCGTTTTCCAATGGAGCTTGCCATTTTCAAAGCCAACCCCATACCAGTACCAAAATCTATTTTGGTAAATGATGGCTTCGCGAGTTATGGCGTCGATTACTTCATTAGCAAGTGTGACGCCTTTGAAACCCGTTGGTAATTCGCTAAGCCAATGTCATTTTGTGGAGAGCTTCAATTCTTGAACAAGGCCACTAATACGTTATTGTTGGCGCTGAGCTAAATCTGGAGAAATTTCGATCATGTCATAGCGATCAAGGCTAAAGTTGAGATCATGCAGGCGGCTCAAAATGGAGTTGGCAAGCTTACCGGTGCCAGCACCAAATTCGAGAATTTGGGTCGGAAGCCCTTTATCTTTGAGACCCTCAAGAATCGGCAATAGGGTGGAGCAAATGGCAGCCCCAAAGAGGGGGCTTAATTCGGGGGCTGTGGTGAAGTCGCCGCCAGCACCCAATTTGTGCGCCCCAGCGCTGTAATAGCCCATTCCAGGCTCATATAAAGCTATCTCCATATACCTAGAGAATGGCAACCAGCCACCCTGAGAGGCAATATGAGACGCTATTTTGTCCTTGAGGAGCTCACTATGCTCCGCTTCAAGGCTGGTCAAGGTAATATCCATAGCTCGCTAGTCTAAGAGAATTTAATTGAACGCACCTTCATCCCGGAAACAGAAAGCAGTTTTAGTGACCGGCGCCGCCAAGCGCCTGGGTCGGGAAATTGCTTTGGAGTTTGCACGCCAAGGATGGGATGTGGCTGTTCATTATGGGCGATCTGAGCACGAGGCCAATGAAACCGTCACAGAAATCGAGATGATGGGAGTTAAATCTCAGGCTTTTCAGGCGGATTTGGCAGATGAGACCGCTATCAACAAGCTCTTTGCTGCAGTCGTTAAACAATTTGGAAACTTGCATTGCCTAGTGAATAGCGCATCCATATTTGAGTATGATCGCGCTAGTTCAAATTCACCACTAAATGCTGGCAGTTTGCAGAGCCATATGCAGGTTAATTTGACCGCACCGATTCTGCTATCTCAATTAATGTTTGAGCATCAGAAAAATAATGTCATTAAAGCAGATGATGAGTATTTGCCATCAGTCATTCAATTGCTCGATCAAAAGTTAATTAATCTCAATCCGGATTATTTGTCATACACCTTATCTAAAGCTGCACTAGCAACTTCGGTTGAAGTATTGGCAACAGATTTTGCTCCTCACCTCAGAGTCGTGGGCTTGGCGCCAGGAATTTCTTTGCCCTCAGGTGATCAAACCAATGATGGGTTTGCAAAAGCACATCAGATGACGCCATTAGGAAAGTCATCAACACCAAATGATGTTTCTACAGCAGCGGTATTTTTGGCGCAGGCTAATGCCATTACTGGAACCACTTTGTATGTTGACGGTGGTCAACATTTGCTACCATCATCACGCGATGTAATGTTTAAGACAAATTAAGTAGATTATTTATGCACGCTATTCTTTCTCATCCAGCTCTTATAGACTGCCGTCGTTTATTTTTGCGTGACTATGAAATCTATATCAACATCGGTGTGCATGATTTTGAAAAAAAAGCAGAGCAGCGAGTGATTCTGAATGTTGATCTATACATTCCATTTGCAATGAGTACGCCAAGGAATGATCAATTGGATGAAGTGGTTGATTATGACTTCATGCGTGAGACCATTAAGGCGCGTGCTTCTAAAGGCCATATCCATCTACAGGAGACCTTTTGCGATGACATTATTGAGGCAATGCTGGTCCACCCTAAAGTATTGGCGGCACGCGTTAGCACGGCAAAGCCAGACGTTTATCCAGACTGTCATTCTGTTGGCGTTGAAGTATTTCGGATTAAGCAAGCGTAAGTGAGTTGTCATGGGTGATATTCGTAAAGTTGTCTTCGAAGAAAATAAGCTAGAGAAAAAACTCTGCCGTTTGGTGGGTCAAGCCATCGGTGACTTTGGCATGATTGAGGATGGCGACAAAGTTATGGTCTGTGTATCAGGCGGCAAGGATAGTTATGCCATGCTAGATATTTTGATGAAGTTACGTGAGCGTGCACCGATTCATTTTGGGATTGTGGCTGTCAACCTTGATCAGAAGCAGCCTAATTTTCCTGCAGAGATACTGCCAAACTATTTAAAGAGCTTGGGCGTTCAGTTTCATATTGAAGAACAAGATACTTACAGCATTGTGAAGCGCGTTATTCCGGAAGGAAAAACAACTTGCGGTTTATGTTCGCGTTTACGCCGCGGCATTTTGTATCGTGTGGCAGATGAATTGGGGGCGACTAAGATTGCTTTAGGTCACCATCGAGATGACATTCTGGAAACTCTGATGCTCAATATGTTTTATGCGGGCAAGCTAAAAGGGATGCCGCCAAAGTTACGCTCTGATGACGGCAAGCATATCGTTATTCGTCCTCTGGCCTATGTTCCTGAGAAATTATTAGAGCGTTATGCGGGCGATATGAATTTTCCGATCATCCCTTGTGATTTGTGTGGAAGTCAGCCGAATCTTCAGCGCCAAGTAATGAAGGAAATGCTACGTGACTGGGAGAAAAAGTACCCTGGCCGTGTAGAGAATCTGTTTCGCTCAATGCATCACATCGTTCCATCCCATTTAATGGATGGAGAAGCTTTTGACTTCCAGAATCTAGAAATTTCTACTGAGTTATCTGGTATCGCCGCAAGATCATCCGGAGATAAGGCCATTGATGAATCTGAATTAGATGAATTGGCTTGTGGCACCCTCATCCAGGGGATTTATAATCCCTCTCTATGAATATCGTCATCTTGGCTGCCGGGCAAGGAAAGCGGATGAAGTCCGCCTTGCCCAAG
>Ga0114959_10002403_pt1 | contig 15450 bp, 13 predicted proteins | sample C_130625_EF_Meta_FD_87317 | JGI IMG/M metagenome (GOLD analysis project Ga0114959, IMG submission 87317) | Freshwater microbial communities from Lake Croche, Canada to study carbon cycling - C_130625_EF_MetaG | ecosystem: Environmental > Aquatic > Freshwater > Lake | place: Lake Croche, Canada...
ATGAACCTGCTTTCTGCCGCCGCCAAGGTTAGCTCCCTCACTATGCTGTCCCGCATTACTGGACTACTCCGTGAGACCTTAATCGCTCGAAGTTTCGGGGCTTCTGAGTGGACAGATGCCTTTAATGTGGCTTTCAGGATACCCAATTTACTGCGTCGATTATTCGCCGAAGGGGCCTTTTCGCAGGCTTTTGTCCCAATTTTGGGTGAAATCTCTAAGGATGGGGATCAAAAACAGGCTCAAATCCTCGTTAATGCTGTCGCCACCCTCTTATTTTGGGCGCTGCTGCTCACGGTACTCCTAGGTGTAATTGGTGCCCCCTTGCTGATCCTGGTGATTGCTACAGGGTTTAGCGGTGGCCCAGCATATGAAGCCAGCGTCGTAATGACCCGCATTATGTTTCCCTATATTGGCCTCATTTCCCTAGTTTCACTATCAGCCGGAATTCTGAACACTTTTCAGCGCTTTGCCATTCCAGCTTTTACTCCCGTTTTATTAAACCTAGCTTTAATCGGAAGCGCGCTGTTTCTTGCGCCGCATTTAGAACAGCCAATCTATGCACTCAGTCTTGGAGTGCTCTTGGGCGGGGTCCTGCAATTAGTCATTCAAATTCCGGCGCTATCTCGCTTGGGTCTTTTGCCCCGCATTGACTTGTTTCCAGGCGCCATTAAATCTGCCCTCACCAATCCCGAGGCAAGACGAGTTTTAAAACTCATGGGGCCAGCAGTCTTTGCAGTCTCAGTTGCCCAAATTTCCCTCATCATCAATACCAACATTGCTTCACGCTTACAAGCAGGTAGCGTGTCCTGGTTGTCCTACGCGGATCGCTTGATGGAGTTTCCGACAGCGTTGTTAGGCGTCGCCTTAGGGACCGTTCTTCTTCCAAGCCTAAGCAAAGCCAATGCTAAGAATGACCTAGTTCACGCCGGTGAACTACTCATCTGGGGATTACAACTCACGTTCTTATTAGCCGCACCTTGCGCAATTGCACTCTTTATTTTTGGTGAGCCCTTAGCGGCAGTGCTCTACCACTATGGAAAATTTAATGCGCTAGATGTCTTGATGACACAACGTGCATTAGCAGCCTATGGTGTCGGCCTCATTGGATTAATTTTGGTAAAAATTTTGGCGCCTGGTTTTTATTCACGCCAAGATATTCGCACTCCCGTAAAAATTGGTTTGCTGGTGCTGGTTGCAACTCAGCTAGCCAACTTTGTTTTTGTACCCTGGCTAGGGCATGCAGGTCTCGCCCTTTCTGTTGGCGCTGGCGCCTGCCTCAATGCCGCCCTCCTTTGGATAGGTCTGCATCAGCGTGGTGCCCTACCAAGCTCGGCGTGGGCGAAATACCTTGGGCAGCTATTTTTTGCCTTAATCCCCTTTTCTGCGGTACTTTTTTATGCCGCGGGAGCCCATAACTGGATCGCGCTGCAAGCAGAACCCTGGACGCGCATTAGTCTGCTAGCAGCATGGTTAGCACTTGCTGCCCTTGTTTACTTTGGAACCCTAGGTCTAGTTGGAATTCGCTGGCAAAAATTCTTGCGTCATGCAAAATAGGACTTATGCCAACACAACAACTCGACTATTTCACCTCCTTAGTTGCTGAGGACGAACATCTTCCATTAACGGAGGCAGCAATCGCCGTAGCGCAACATGCATATCCAGATTTAGATGTTCAAGGCGTGCTCGATCAACTCGATCAACTGGGTAACAAGTTGAAGTCACGAATTACTCCTGACACATCACCAATTCAGCGCTTACAAATTCTGAAGCACTTCTTTTATACCGAGCTAGGATTTGGCCCTAACCCAAATGATTTCTACGCGCCCGAAAATTCGTATTTGCACTATGTGCTTGAGAATCGCCGGGGCATTCCGATTTCATTGGCCATTCTCATGATGGAATTGGGAAATCAAATTGGCTTAAAAATTCGTGGCGTTTCATTTCCCAACCACTTCATGATGCGCATCTCCTTGGCGCAAGGTGAAGTGATCATGGATCCACTCACTGGAGAATCACTCTCTAAAAATCAATTACAAGAGATGCTAGATCCCTATTTAGATGCCAAGGGCTATCGTGGTGAATTGAGTTTGCCACTCAACGTCTTCTTGCGAGCCTCCAACCCACGTGAAATCTTGTCTCGCTTTCTGAGAAACCTCAAAATGATTTACTCAGAGCACGAACGCTGGGAGCGCTTACTGGGAATTCAGGAGCGCTTAGTCATTTTGTTGCCAGACTCCATTGAAGAGATTCGTGACCGCGGGCTAATCTTTGCCCAACTAGAATATTTGCGTCCTGCATTAGAGGATATGCATCACTACCTTAGTGAATCGCCAGAGGCGGAAGATGCCAGCGATATTCGTGAACATATCGCCACACTGGAGAGTCAAGCGAAGTTTCATTAAAGCCCAGCTTAAATCCAGGGATGATGTTTAACCCTACTTTTCTTTGCCCTGAAATATTTTGTAAAGGGCAGCTAAGGCAACTGGAATAGCTGCAGCACCAACGCCTATCAAAACAATCACATTGAGGTTTTGGCGAATGATCGGAATATTGCCAAAGAAGTATCCGGCAATGACTAAACCAAATACCCATAATGCCGCGCCAGTAATATTAAAAAACTGAAAGCGTGAAAAGTTCATTTCTGATACCCCTGCAATAAAGGGTGCAAAGGTACGAATGATAGGCAGGAAGCGCGCTAAGATGATGGTCTTGCCGCCATGCTTTTCATAAAACGCATGTGTCTTTAACAGGGCTCGCTGATCAATCCAGCGCGACTGGCTGCTAAAAACCCGTTTGCCGATCCAGCGTCCAATAAAGTAATTCACGGTGTTGCCTGCTACTGCAGCAACCAATAAACCCAAACATAAGGTCCAGATATTGAAATGTTCAGTAGCGCAATAAGCTCCTGCTATAAATAAGAGGGAATCGCCCGGTAGGAATGGAGCAACCACTAAGCCGGTTTCAGCAAATACGATTGCAAATAGCAGCCCATAAGCCCAGGGGCCATATTGCGCGATCACTACATCTAAGTGGCGATCGATATGCAGAAATAAATCACTGAGTTGTAAAAGGGCATCCATTCACTTGCACTCCAAATATTGGCTTGATGCGGATATTAACAGGCTCCTATAATCAGGCATGCAATCTGAACCCTACATTCAGCCTATGCATGCTCCAGAGGCTGTGCCCGTTCTTTGTATCGTTGGCCCAACTGGTGCAGGCAAAACTCATCTCGCCATGCAACTTGCCGAGCATGCCAAATCCAGCGGCTTAACCATCGAACTCATCAGCATGGATTCAGCATTGGTCTATCGTGGTTTAGATATTGGTAGCGCGAAACCTACGAAAGCAGAACAAGCTGCGGTCGTTCATCATCTAATCGATATTCTTGAGCCCACTGAAGTCTATTCCGCCGCACGCTTTGCGCAAGATGCAAAATGTCTCTGCGAAGAAATCCGTTGCAGAGGAAATATTCCAGTCATTGTTGGTGGGACGATGTTGTATTGGCGGGCATGGGCATACGGACTCTCTTCGCTACCGCCAGCTAACCCAGAGATTCGTGCACGACTTGATGAAGCAGGTAAAGTACTTGGCTGGCCCGCGATGCATACAAAGCTTGCAAGACTGGATCCAGAAACTGCAGCACGCTTAAAGCCCAATGATTCACAACGCGTGCAGCGTGCACTTGAGGTATTTGAAATTACTGGCAAGCCAATGTCTGTATTGCTTGCCGATGCTCCTAGCGAGGACGGCAGGGAAGGATCAAGTATTCCAGAGTGGATTCGGTTGGTTTCACTTGAACCCAATGACCGCAAACGACTCCATCAGAATTTAGAAAAACGTTTTGATGAAATGCTGCTTTCTGGGTTTTTAGATGAAGTCAGGGCTTTGCGAAAAAATCCAGATTTACACGCTGATCTACCAGCTATTCGCTCCGTAGGTTATCGCCAAGCTTGGGAATTTTTGAATGGCGAAATTGACGCTGAACAAATGCGCTATAAAGCATTAGCAGCTACGAGACAGCTTGGGAAACGCCAACTTACTTGGCTCAGAGCAATCGCAGGCAGAAATACTTTTGACCCCTTCAACCCAGGAGATCTGAAGGCTGCTCTAGATTACTGCAAAAGTAACTTAAAGAAATAAAAAGCGATTGTAGTAGGCGCTGTCTAGACAACAATAGTTTGTGGCGCGCCCTTTGGACGCTCAAGCACCTCGCCAACGGTCCAAGCCTTTAAGCCTTGAGCAGTTAATGACTTGATCGCAGCATCTGCTTGGTTAGAAGAAACAATGACCACCATGCCAATGCCGCAATTGAATACGCGAACCATCTCCGCATCTGCAACGCCACCCTTCATCTGCAGCCAACGGAAGAGCTCAGGCATCTGCCAGCTATCACGATGCAAGACTGCTTGAGTATTCTCTGGAAGAACGCGTGGTACGTTATCTACTAAACCGCCGCCGGTAATGTGCGCCATACCCTTCACATCAATTTCAGAAATGAGCTTCAGGAGAGGCTTCACATATATTTCGGTTGGCGCCATCACCACATCGCCGAGTAATTGACCGCCTAAATCGTCAGTAGGTTTTGCGCCTGCGCGTTCGATAATTTTGCGTACCAAAGAATACCCATTGGAATGCGCACCACTTGAACCAATTGCTAGCACAACATCGCCAGGAATAATAGTATTGCCAGTAATAATTTTGGATTTTTCAACCGCGCCAACTGCAACCCCAGCTAGGTCATATTCACCCGGCGGATACATGCCCGGCATCTCGGCAGTTTCACCACCAATTAAGGCGCAGCCAGCGAGTTCGCATCCTTTAGCAATACCGCCAACAACAGTTGCTGCAGTATCCACACTGAGTTTGCCGCAAGCAAAGTAGTCTAAAAAGAAAAGAGGTTCTGCACCTTGGACCAAAATATCGTTGACACTCATTGCCACCAAATCCTGACCAATGGTGTCGTGGCGATTCCATTCAAATGCTAGGCGAAGCTTTGTGCCCACACCATCAGTACCCGAAACTAAAACAGGCTCCTTGTAACGCTTGGGCACCTCAAAAAGGGCTCCAAAGCCACCAATTCCAGCCAAAACGCCTTCCCGCATGGTTTTCTTGGCCAAAGGTTTGATGCGATCAACCAAATCATCCCCAGCGTCAATATCGACGCCAGCATCACGGTAGGAAAGGCCTTTTGATGGGGAATTAGTAGATGAAGTCATATTAGAGTCGGAATATTGGTGAAAAATGTCACTTGGTCAGTAGAATCATTGAATTCTAGAGGATTACTTGTAATGGCTGAAATTTTTACCCCTTTTCTGGCTGCTTTCATTCTGGCTTACATCCTTAGGCCTGCCTTTCTATGGCTGGAGAGACGACGAGTGCCAACTTCTTTGGGGGCTCTACTGACTGTAGTCCTTGGCTTAGGAGTCTTGATTGCAATTTTGAGTCTATTTATTAGTCTCCTTAGAACTGAGTTGCCTTTGATTAAGACCCAATTACCCGGCTGGATTCAAAATACTCAAGCATGGTTAGGCCCAAAGCTATCTGAATTCCATATTGATGTCGATTGGGGTACCTTAAAAACTACCGCATCTCAAAAAATCTCAGATCATATTAGCGACAATGCTGACGCTCTCATGACCACTACTTTTGAAACCGTGCTCATGTCTGGCAGCTCTGTAATCGCTGGGTTTGTAAATTCTGTTTTGATTATCTTTGTCATGTTCTATTTACTCATCGACTGGGATCACTTCTTTGGACTTGTCAAAAAAATGGTACCGCTGCGCGCTCAAGAAACCGTTCATCACTTAGCAATGCACACGGATGGTTTGCTCTCACAATATTTACGCGGGATGGTCATCGTCATTTCCATCATGTCTGTTTTTTATAGCATTGGTCTAAGCTTGATTGGCATCAAAGGTTCTGTGGCCTTAGGTGTATTCACGGCCCTGATGATTGTGATTCCCTATATTGGTATTGCCCTCGGCTTAAGTCTTGCAGTCCTCTCCGCAATTCTACAATTCGGCATTGGCACTGAGTTGCTTGGGGTTTTAGTGATATTTGGCATCGGTCAACTCCTTGAAGGCTTTTTCTTAACACCCCGACTCATCGGTGAACGAATCGGCTTGCACCCCGTTGCAGTACTATTTGCCTTGCTACTTTTTGGCAATCTCTTTGGCTTTTTCGGAGTACTACTTGCGCTGCCGATTAGTGCTGTGAGCTTGGTGTTAGTTCAATACCTTTGGTCTGTTTATACGCAAAGCTCTTGGTATCAAAAATAATTTCGCAGTAATGAATACACCCTCACTTCCAAGACAATTCGCTTTAGACCTTAGCCACACACCCAAAGCTAGTCTAGATAACTATCTGCCTAGCAAAGACCTGGCTTTAGTTTCCGCATTACAGAATCTTTCAGAATCTTGGCAAGATCTTGCTCATACTCAATCTAGTAATCCACTAAACAATCGCTGGATTTATTGGTGGGGCCCAGAAGGATCTGGGCGCAGTCATTTACTAGATGCCATGACAAACGCCGCAGAGAATGCGAACATTCAATCTTTTTCTCTCAATCCGAGAGAGCCCATCTCTTGGGTGCGTGTTGAAGAAAAAATGGGCTCTCTTGCACAAAGTGATACGCCATCAGTTATTACCGTTGACGATGTGGATGCCTTAGACGAGCGCCTGATGGGCGCCTTATTTCGCATTCTCAACGGCGTTCAAGCCAGCAAGAACATTCATATTTTTATGGTCGGCAAGGCTGCTCCAGCCAATTTAGAAATACGCGAAGACCTGCGCACCCGCCTTGGATGGGGTTTGGTCTTTCAAACGCAGCTTTTGGATGATGGTGAGAAAATACAAGCTTTAGAGCAAGCAGCTAAGGCTCGAGGATTGGTTTTGTCCCCAGATGTATTGCCTTGGTTATTAAATCGCTTTTATCGGGACATGCCCAATTTAATGGCCTTAATTGATGCTTTGGATGCGTATTCATTAGAAACAAAACGTGCCGTAACCTTGCCCCTCGTTCGCGAGCTCTTACAGTCAAAATAATTTACTTGATATTCAATTTGTGACCCAGCTAGCCCTCTTCGATTTAGATCACACCCTCCTACCTTGCGACAGCGATTATGAGTGGGGTCAATTTCTAGCGCGCATCGGCGTGGTCGACAGTGAGTATTACGCCAAACAAAATGAGCGCTTCTATCAAGACTATAAAGATGGCAAGCTCAATATTCATGAATTTTTACGCTTCGCCTTAAAGCCTCTTTCAGAACATTCGCGTGCCCAACTCAAAGATTGGCACGATACTTTCATGAAAGAAGTCATTAATAGTCAACTACGCCAAGAAGCGATTGACCTAGTAAAGCGCCATCAAGATGCCGGTGATCTTTGCTGTGTCATCACGGCAACCAATAGCTTTGTCACACGCCCGATTGTGGAAAGTTTTGGCATCGCACACCTAATTGCAACTGAACCCGCCACCGTGGACAACAATCCTGTCGCTAATTACACCGGCGAAGTGAAGGGCATACCGAATTTCCGCGAGGGCAAAATTCAAAATCTGCATGACTGGCTGGCAGCGCAAAAACTCTCTTTTGATCAGATGCCGCGGAGTTATTTCTATTCCGACTCTATAAATGACCTTCCTTTATTAGAAGAGGTCAGCAATCCTGTTGCCACAAATCCAGATGATCGCTTGCGCCAAGAAGCTAGCAAACGTCATTGGCCTATTCTTGAACTGTTTACATGATTACTAAGTTCATCAAACGCATCCTGCGTCGCGACCCCATGGCAAAGCATACGCAAGCCAACAAAAGTGGGGCGCCAAAACGCATTTCTAAAAAAGTACACCGCATTGATCCCCATTTACTCTCAAAAAATGCTGTCAAAGTAACGCACACCCTTCAGCAAGCCGGCTTTGAAGCCTTCATTGTTGGCGGGGCAGTACGCGATCTCGTTTTAGGCATTGGCCCAAAAGATTTTGACGTTGCTACTAACGCCACCCCAGACCAAGTCCAAAGACTGTTTCGCAAGGCGCGCCTAATTGGCCGTCGCTTTCAGATTGTGCACGTAACTTTCTTTGGCAAAGGTCACCCTGAAATCATTGAAGTTTCCACCTTCAGAGCCTTGTTGGATAACGCTGGTGACCATGTTGCCGAAAGCGGTCGCATATTGCGCGATAACGTCTGGGGCTCACAAGGCGAAGATGCTGCAAGAAGAGACTTCACTATCAACGCTATGTATTACGATCCGTCTAGCGAAACAGTGCTCGACTATCACGGCGGCATGGCAGATATGCAAAAGAAAACTTTGCGTATGATCGGTGACCCAGCAAAACGCTATCGCGAAGATCCCATTCGTATGTTGAGAGCCATACGTTTTGCTGCAAAGACCGAATTTACTTTAGACACTGCTACCCGCGAGCCCATTGCTAAGCTAAGCAATCTTTTGCAGGATGTTCCATCGGCTAGACTTTTTGATGAAATCCTCAAGTTACTCATGTCTGGCTATTCTTGGGCTGCGATTCAGGGCTTGAGAGATGCAGGTCTTCATCATGGCCTATTGCCATTACTTGATCACATTCTGGATAGTGGCGAAGATTCTAAGGGTGCAAATAATTTCGTTAAATTAGCATTAGCCAATACCGACGAACGAATTCAGTCCGGAAAAAGTGTTTCTGCTGGATTCCTCTTTGCTACCTTACTTTGGCCTGATCTGCTGAAAAACTGGAAAGCCAATATTGCCAAAGGTATATCCAATATCCCTGCGCTACACGATGCCATGGATGATACGATTGCCACTCAAAGTAGCGGTATGACGATTCAACGGCGCTTTGAGAGTGATATGCGCGAGATCTGGTCAATGCAGCCCCGCTTTGAAAAACGGGTTGGCCGCTATCCCTACCGCCTCATTGAATCCCCACGCTTTAGGGCTGGCTATGACTTCATGCTCCTGCGCTGCGCAACTGGTGAGCAAAACCCTGCTATTGGCGAATGGTGGACCAATTTCATTGCCTCCGATCCAGCAGGGCAAGAAGCCTTGATGGCTAGCGCCAAAAGTGACCCGGGGAACAGTGTGAGCTCTCCAACTAAACGGCGGCGGCGCCGAAAACCTAAATCTGCCTCAACTCCCGAACCTGAAGCAAGCTAAGCAAACTTAGAGAAATTTCAGTAAAGTAGTTTTATCTCAAGTTTGGAATCGTATGGCACGAGCATTTATTGGATTTGGTGGCAATATCGGCGACACACGGCAGCTCATTACTGACGCAATTGTTTGCCTTGCGCTGCGTGCTGAATTACAAATTCTTGCCAAAAGCTGTTTTTATCAAAGTGCGCCCGTAGAAGCAAGCGGTGGCGACTATATCAATGCTGTAATCGAAATTGAAACCGAACTTACACCCTATGGACTGCTGTATGTCTGTCAAGCGATTGAACAAGAGTTTGGCAGAGAGCGCCCCTACTCCAATGCGCCTCGTACACTTGATCTCGATATCCTGTCTTTTGAAGGTGTTACCCAAAACGATACTGCGCTGATTTTGCCTCACCCAAGAATGATTGAGCGTTCGTTTGTCCTCCTCCCTCTTCTGGAAATCGCACCTAATTTCTTTTTGCCAGATCTCGGCGAACTCAAGGCCTATTTACCCCAAGTTGCCCACCAAAGAATTGAAAAACTACCCTGCAGGAACTGCAATTGTGGGGAAAAAGACGTTTATAGCCAATCGGCGCATTAATTCATTAAACTCTCGCCATGGGTTACTTACAAGGCGATAAGCCAATCACCATTACCAAGCTCCTCGCTATGCATGCTGAGCGAGAGAAAATTACGATGCTCACCGCATATGACTCGACTATGTCTGCGCTACTCAATCGCTGCGGAGTCGAGACTATTTTAATTGGTGACTCATTGGGCAACGTCATTCAAGGTCACTCCAGCACCACGCCAGTGACTGTTGAGCAAATGGCCTATCACACTGAATGTGTGGCGCGCGTCAATACCCATGCATTCCTAATAGCAGACCTTCCATTTGCAAGTTACGGCGATCCAGCCCAAGCACTAGATTCTGCAGCAGAGCTGATGCGCGCTGGTGCCGACATGGTCAAACTTGAGGGCGGGGACTGGCAGGTAGACATCATTCAATATCTGGTTGAACGCAGCGTTCCTGTTTGCGCACACCTTGGCTTGCTTCCACAATCAGTCCATCTTTTGGGTGGCTATAAGGTACAAGGCAAATCTAAAGATGCTGCAAGTCATATGCTTGAACAAGCGCTAGCTTGCCAGGAAGCCGGTGCGCAGATGGTCGTGCTTGAAGCAATTCCTTCGTCACTCGGAGAAAAGATTACTGCCGAACTTCATATCCCAACCATCGGAATTGGTGCAGGACCAGATTGCTCCGGCCAGGTCTTGGTCTTACAAGATATGTTGGGTATCAGCCCAGGAAAACCACCCAAGTTTGTTAAAAACTTTATGGATGGTCACCAGTCAGTTGAGGCAGCGATTAAAGCTTACGTGCGCGACGTGAAGTCCGGAAAATTCCCCGGACTCGAGCACGGTTTTGCTGGCTAATTAGCCTCTAATTAAAGAAGCTCTTAACACCTTCAAACCAGCCCTTTTGCTGTGGGTTATGTTTATCGCCACCGGATTTGAGGCTTTCATCAAACTTTTGAAGTAGTTTTTTCTGCTCATCAGTTAACTTGACTGGCGTCTCAACTAAAACATGCACAAAGAGATCGCCTACCAAAGCTGAACGTAGTCCTTTAATGCCTTTATTACGCAAACGGAAAGTCTTACCTGTTTGAGTGCCCTCTGGAATCGGAAATTCCACGCGACCTGATAAGGTTGGAACCTCGATTTCACCACCAATGGTTGCCGTTGCAAATGAAATCGGCATTTGTACATGCAAGTCGCTGCCGTCACGCTCAAATACTGGATGCGGCTTTACACGAACTTCTACGTAGAGATCGCCTGATGGGCCGCCGTTAATACCGGGCTCACCATTGCCAACTGAGCGCACGCGCATGCCATCATCAATGCCTGCTGGAATTTTGATTTCCAAGGTTTTTTGCTCTTTGTGCTTGCCTGTGCCATGACAAGTTTTACAAGGCTTGGGAATGTACTCACCAGTACCGCGGCACTTTGGACATGTCTGCTGCATAGAGAAGAAACCCTGCTGGACACGCACTTGACCATGGCCATCACAGGTAGAACATTTTTCTGCTTTTGTACCAGGCTCTGCGCCAGTACCATGACATGGCTTGCAATTGCTCCAGCTGGGTATACGAATCTGTGTGGTGTATCCCTCGGCCGCTTGCTCGAGAGTGATATCCATGTTGTAGCGCAGATCGGAACCCTTATAAACCTGCGGACCAGCATGGCGCCCACCACCTTGACCAAAGATATCGCCAAAAATATCCCCAAAGGCATCAGCAAATCCGCCGCCGCCGAAACCGCCGCCGCCGAAACCACCGCCACCCATTGAGGGATCAACGCCCGCGTGCCCATACTGGTCATAAGCGGCACGTTTATTGGGGTCGGAGAGTGTTTCGTAAGCTTCTTTAGCTTCTTTAAATTGCGCTTCAGCCGTTTTACTATCGGGATTGCGATCGGGGTGATACTTCATTGCCAGTTTGCGATAAGCCTTTTTGAGCTCTTCGTCATTGGCACCTTTTGCTACACCAAGCACTTCATAAAAATCGCGTTTACTTTTAGGCACGGCCTATTCCTCTCAACAACCTGAATGACACAAGTCGGCACGAGGCCGACTTGTTGTTTAAGCACATCAAAACTACGTTAATAGATATCCAATGACTTGATTACTTCTTGTCATCAACCTCTTTAAAGTCAGCGTCCACTACGTCAGCATCTGGCGCAGCGCCAGGAGCTGCACCACCAGGGGCTGCGCCTGCAGCTGCACCAGCTTTAGCCTGCTCAGCAGCCATGACCTTTTCACCAAGTTTCTGACTTGCCTTACCCAAAGCTTCGGTCTTCGTTTCAATGGCTTCTTTATCGCTGCCCTTGATTGCTTCATCTAGTTCTTTGAGGGCCACTTCAATGACTTCTTTTTCAGACGCTTCTAAGCTGGCACCATGCTCTTCTAAAGCCTTCTTGGTAGAGTGAGCCAAGGCATCAGCAGTATTGCGAGCCGTTACCAACTCTAATGCTTTCTTATCTTCAGCAGCATTGGCTTCAGCATCTTTCACCATGCGTTGAATTTCTTCTTCAGTCAAACCAGAGTTCGCCTTAATAGTGATCTTGTTCTCTTTGCCAGTAGTCTTGTCTTTTGCTGTTACATGCAAAATGCCGTTAGCATCAATATCAAAAGTCACTTCAATTTGTGGCATACCGCGTTGGGCTGGTGCGATACCTTCGAGGTTGAATTCACCGAGCAATTTATTTGCAGCAGCCATCTCGCGCTCACCTTGGAAGCATTTGATGGTTACAGCAGGCTGATTATCTTCCGCTGTGGAGTAAACCTGTGAATGCTTGGTAGGGATCGTTGTGTTCTTTGGAATCATCTTGGTCATTACGCCGCCAAGAGTTTCGATACCCAATGACAATGGAGTAACGTCCAAGAGCAATACATCTTTACGATCGCCAGACAATACAGAGCCTTGAATTGCAGCACCAACAGCAACTGCCTCATCTGGGTTTACATCTTTACGTGGTTCTTTGCCAAAGATCTCTTTAACTTTATCTTGAACAGCCGGCATACGAGTTTGACCGCCGACCAAGATCACGTCATCGATATCCGCCACGTTTACACCAGCATCTTTAATGGCAGTTAAGCAAGGACCAGCCGTACGATTGATCAATTCTTCAACCAAAGACTCCAACTTGGCTCGGGTCAACTTCAAGTTCAAATGCTTAGGGCCACTAGCGTCAGCTGTCACGTAAGGCAAATTAATTTCAGTTTGTTGCGCAGATGACAATTCGATCTTGGCTTTTTCGGCAGCGTCTTTTAGACGTTGCAATGCCAAGACATCTTTACTCAAATCAACGCCTTGCTCTTTCTTGAACTCAGCAATGATCCAGTCAATAATGCGCTGGTCAAAATCTTCACCACCCAAGAATGTATCGCCGTTAGTTGAGAGCACTTCAAATTGCTTTTCACCATCAACGTTAGCAATCTCAATGATGGATACGTCGAATGTACCGCCACCCAAGTCATACACAGCGATCTTGCGATCTACTTTGTCTTGCTTGTCCAAGCCAAATGCTAATGCAGCAGCAGTTGGCTCATTAATAATGCGTTTCACATCTAGGCCAGCAATACGACCAGCATCTTTAGTTGCTTGGCGTTGGCTATCATTAAAGTAGGCGGGAACAGTAATCACCGCTTCCGTTACCTCTTCACCCAAATAATCTTCAGCAGTTTTTTTCATCTTGCGCAAGATTTCTGCAGAAACTTGCTGTGGCGCCATTTTCTTATCGCGTGCTGAAACCCAAGCATCGCCGTTCTCTGCCTGGACAATTGCGTAAGGCATTAGACCAATATCTTTTTGCACCTCAGGATCGGTGAATTTACGACCCATCAAACGCTTCACCGCATAGATTGTGTTTTTAGGATTGGTTACTGACTGACGCTTAGCTGGTGCACCAACCAATACCTCACCATCTTCAACGTAAGCGATGATGGATGGAGTTGTGCGACCGCCTTCTGCATTCTCGACAACCTTAGGTGCATTGTTTTCAACGACTGAAACGCACGAGTTAGTGGTTCCCAAGTCGATTCCGATAATCTTTCCCATAATTGCTCCAAAAAATTAAGTTACTTTGTTGTACTTCTAATGTGTAAGCGGCGATTCCCAGAACTACCGCAAATATTCCAATATTGAGTAAATGGGGGCTAAAAAGTCGAATTCAAGGGTAGAAACAGCAAAAAAGGCAGATTTCTGCCTTTTTTATGCTTTTATAAGGCTTTTAGCCCTACTGATTGGGTTTATTTAGGGGCGCTAACCGTCACCAAAGCAGGTCTAAGCACCCGATCAGCTACGGTATAGCCCCTTTGAAGGACTGAAACCACAGTATTGGCGTCTTGCTCAGAGGGGACCGAGGCAATTGCTTGGTGATGATGGGGGTCGAACTTATCGCCGACCGCAGGGTTAATTTCAGTCATGCGGCCTTTATCAAACGCAGATAAGAGCTGCTTGAGCGTGATTTCTAATCCTTCTTTAAAAGCCTTAGCATCGCCAGCATCAGTACTCAATGCTGCATACAGGCTATCAGTAACTGGCACTAAGTGCTCGGCAAAACTTTCAATCGCAAACTTATGCGCCTTGGCAATATCTTCAACTGCACGACGACGAATATTCTCACCTTCCGCTTTGGCCCTTAAGAAGTTATCTTCTAACTCGCCAATTTTTTGATTAAGCTCTGCAATCTCTTGCTCGGGAGTTTTGACAGCAGCAACTTCAGGAGCTGCTTCAGCTGGAGCATCCGCTGCTGGATTCTCTTGCTCTGGATTAGTATTTTCTTGTGTCATGGATGCTCATTCACTTTTCTGTATTTGTTTTACGTAAGGCTAGTGCAAATGAATATTGGGGCATTCTATTCAATTTCAAGGCTTAGCCTTTTCAGCCAGTTCAGCCCTCTCGGCTCGTAGGGTTAACTCCGCTTTGGATTCAGTCCCCAAGGTCCAGCCTAGTAAGTGCTGATAGGCTATATCACTCAGGGCATCAATCCACTTGGAATTGCTATTTAAGCAAGGAATATAGCGGTAATCCTTACCACCGTGGTCTAAAAATATTTCTTTAGCTTCCATTGCAATTTCCTCTAAGGTCTCCAAACAGTCGGCCGGAAACCCTGGGCAAAAAATGTCAAGACGCTGGCAACCTTCTTTTGCTAACTTCTCAATAGTTGGAGCGGTATACGGTTTTAACCATTCGGCCTTGCCAAAACGCGATTGGAATGTAACGATGTATTGGCCCAGCTCTAAACCCAAAGACTCTCCAAGCAAGCGACCTGTTTTAAGGCACTCACAGTGATAGGGGTCGCCCTTCATTAAATTGCGTTTAGGCAATCCATGGAAAGACATCACAAAACGATCGCCTCGATCAAATTCAGGGCGGCCATTTTGGTCCCAAGCACTAAGCACTTGATCACGCAATGCGTTAATGTATGCAGGATCATCGTGGTAATGCTTAACTAAACGGAGCTCAGGTTGATCTCTCCAAGTACCCAGCACCCGAAAGACTTCATCAAAACTAGATGCCGTAGTGGTTGCAGAATATTGCGGATATAAAGGCAGCAGTAGCAAGCGCTCCATGCCCTGGGCCTTTAGACTATTCAAGACCTCCTGGGTAGAAGGCTTGCCATAGCGCATTGCCAGATCAACTAAGACGGAGTGACCCTCATTCGCAAACTTCTCACCTAGCTCTTTCGCTTGTAAACGAGAGTAGTGCATCAAAGGCGACCCCAATTGTGGCAACCAAATCGATGCATATTTTTTTGCTGATG
>Ga0114959_10002404_pt1 | contig 15445 bp, 10 predicted proteins | sample C_130625_EF_Meta_FD_87317 | JGI IMG/M metagenome (GOLD analysis project Ga0114959, IMG submission 87317) | Freshwater microbial communities from Lake Croche, Canada to study carbon cycling - C_130625_EF_MetaG | ecosystem: Environmental > Aquatic > Freshwater > Lake | place: Lake Croche, Canada...
AGCCAGGATGGCGAAGCGCAGCGGACATGCAGTGAGTCGAGGCCTGGAGGGCCGAGATGAACGTCCGGCGAGAGGGCGTGGGTAGCCCCGAGCCGCCGCGGGATACTTGTGCAGGTTGCCAACCTGCACCTACGTGGGCAGCCCAAAGCCAGGCCAGATGTGGGGAGACCCGCCCCGCAACTGCCGTGCCGAACAGGATTGCCTGGAGGGCCGTAGCGAGTGTCCGGCGACGGGCATGGGCAGCCCCGAGCCTGATACATGCGAGAGCATCACGTGTGAGCCGCATTACTCCCCAACGGGCTCGAGGACGCCGTGGCCGAGGATGAACTTCCTCGTGCCGGCCGGGCCGTCGAAGATCACCGTGCCGATCGAGCGTGGGCCGCTGCCGCTGATCCCGGCGATCACTCCCTCGCCGTATTCTTCGTGCCGCACCCGCTGGCCCTTCGCATACTCGCGCCGCGGCTTTCCTTCACCGGCCATCCGCAGCGCCAGGTCGGTGGCCCGCTCGATCGCCGCGTCAAAGCCCCGCCGCCTTCGTGGCGGCGATGGGGGCGGCGGCGAGTCATCCTGCGAATCGTCAAGGTCGACCGTGAGGCCGTCGCGATGCACCACTGGGATCCGCGGCCGCGGTGCGTCCTGTGCGACATCATCGAAGTCCTCAGCCTGCCGTGCCGCAGCGTCGCCGAAGGGATCGAAGTCGGCATCCCGCGGCGCCTCAGTGCCCACGACCACCGTTTCGGAACCCTGCATTTCGGCGAGAAACAGACTCGGCGCCGAGATTCGCCGCGTGCCACGGTAGTCTCGCATCCGGGCACAGCTGGCGTGAACCTCCTCGCGGCCCCGTGTGATTCCCACAAACACGAGCCGCCGCTCCTCCTCGAGGTGCTCCGGGCGGTCGAGGCTCCGTTCGTGCGGAAGGATACCGTCCTCCATGGCAACGAGATACACGACCGGAAACTCCAGCCCCTTGGCGGCGTGGAGTGTCATCAGCGCCACGCGGTCGGCCGAGGCGTCCCAGGCGTCGGCATCGCCGACGAGCGCCGTCGTCTCGAGGAATCCGCCAAGCGGATCAACGGCCTCCGGATCGGCCGCGGCCACCGTGAAACCATCGTCGAACTGCCGGGCCGCGGTCACGAGTTCCTCGACGTTGGAGAGCCGATCCTGCCCCTCTTCGTCCTCGTCCTGCTCATCCGCGAGCATCGCGCGGTAGCCCGTGCGCTCGAGCACCGTCTCGAGGATCGCGGCAACCGACGATTCCCTACCGGCCGCAGCCGCCAGTTCGGCCACGAGCCGCGCAAACCCGGCAAACGCGGTCGCCGCCCGCTTCGGCATCCCGGGAATCGCCGCGGCGCTCGCCACTGCGTCGAGTCGCGTAGCCCCGTGGTCCTCAGCCCAGGCTGCGAGCCGGTCGAGCGACTGACGGCCGATCCCGCGAGGCGGCACGTTGACGACGCGAAGCAGGGCCTCGTCATCCCGGGGGTTGCGAAGCAATCGCAGCCACGCGACCACGTCGCGGATCTCGCGTCGCTTGAAGAACTCGAGGCCGCGGACGAGCTGGTAGGAAACGCCCCGGGTTCGCAGGGCGATTTCGAACGAGCGGGAGAGCGCGTTGGCGCGGAAGAGAATCGCGAAGTCCCGCGGCGCCCGGCGGCCGGCGAGCACGGCGGCGGCGATCTCTGAGGCAATTCGTTCGGCCTCCTCAAGGCCCGAGCCATCGAGCACGATTCGCACCGGCTCTCCGGGCCCCGCCGTGGTGACGAGTCGTTTGTGCTTCCGCCTGGAGTTGTGGGCGATCAGCCGATCGGCCGTCCCCAGGATGTTCGCCGTGCTGCGGTAGTTGTCCTCCAGCTTGACGACCGACGCACTGGGATAGTCCCGCTCGAACTCGAGGATGTTGCGAATGCTCGCGCCCCGCCATCCGTAGATCGCCTGATCGGGATCGCCGGTCACGGCAAGGTGCGGGTGGTCGATCGACAGGCCACGGAGGATCGCGTACTGAACGGCGTTGGTGTCCTGGTATTCGTCCACCAGGATGAAGCGGTGTCGGGCGTCGAGTTCACGGCGCAGGTCGGGATTCTCCGCGAGAACAGTGGCCACGTGGACGAGTAGGTCATCGAAGTCGACCGCGTTGGCCCGCACGAGCATCTGCTGGTAGACCGGCCAGACCCGCAGCGCCAGATCGTCGGCGGGCTTTCCCCAGCGGGGTTCAAATGTGGCCGGCGTGAGAAGGTCGTTCTTTGCCCGGGAGATGATCCCGGCAATGCGGTCGACCGGGGTGTGGGTGGCGGCGAGGCCGATCGATTTCACGGCTCGCTTCAGCGTGGCGGCCGCATCATCGGGGTCGAGTATCGAATAGTCGCTCGTCAGTCCCACGAGCCGGGCGTGGCGGCGGATCAGCCGAGCAGCGAAGCGGTGGAAGGTGCCCATCTCGACCGGCTGCGGCCCTACAAGGTCGGCCACCCGGTGCCGCATTTCGCTGGCCGCCTTGTTGGTGAAGGTCAGGGCCACGATCCGCTCGGGCGGCACGCCCTCCGCGATCAGGTGGGCGATCCGGTGCGTGACCACGCGGGTCTTGCCGCTGCCAGGGCCTGCTAGCACCAGCAGCGGGCCCTCGACGTGGCTGGCAGCACGCCGCTGGGACTCGTTCAGGGAGGCGAAAGATGATGCTGGCACGGGTCTGGGACGGCAAAACCTGGCACTGGGCACGGCGGGCGCGGGTGGTCTCGCCGAAGCGATGTAGTCGATTCTCAGCCGATTGGAGTATATTCATCACTTGCCCGCTGGGCCTCACGCCCGGGCGGCCACACCTTACCTCGATTCGCACGGGAGGGACCCCATGCCGCGAGTGCCATACAAAAACCTGATGCAGTCCGACGAAATGGCGGAGAAGCTCGAAATGAGCACGGCTGAGATCGGCCTCTCCGTCCGCACCACCAACTGCCTCGAGGAGAAGGGCATCTTCACGGTCCACGACCTGCTCAACTGCACGCGGGCCGATCTGCTGTCGATCTCGAACTTCGGCGAGAAGACGCTCGAGGAGGTCTACAAGTCGCTCGAGAAGATCGGTTTTTTCCGTGTGCAGTCATCCTCGGGCGAGTTGGCCGTACGGCAGCCGGAGGCGGCGGCCCGCTGCTCCTGACCGGCTCCCGCCGAGGCGGCGAGGAGTTCGCTGGTGAGATTCCCGCGGTTTTTCGGCAAGAAGCGCGGCCATCGCCGGACCGGCTCTCCGGCCTGGGCTTCGCTCGGTGACGCCGCGTTCCATGCCGCCCTGCTCACCGCGGGGATCGTCTTTGCAGGCCTGCTCCTCTCCGGTGTGGCGGTTCCGGAGTGGCGAATTAACCAGCACTTCCTGGCGACCGACTGCACGGTTCTGGGCAAGGGCCTTGTGCGACGGACCATCGTTGCTGCCGACCGTAGTAGTTCCTTTACATGGCAGCCGTGCCTCCGCGTCCGCTATGAGGTGGCCGGCCGTTCGACGGAGTCGTGGAGCACTCCTTCCCGCAGCACCACCGCGAGCGACCGAACGCAGGCGGTCGCCGCGCTGTCGGCCTGGAAGCTGGGCGACACCGTCCCGGGATGGTACGACCCCACGGCTCCCACCACGGTGGTCCTGGAGCGGGGCTACAACTGGTGGATGTGGCTCCTCACGCTGCTGCTGCCCGGCGCGCTGGTCTCGTTTGGCGGAATGGGTCTGGCCCGCGCGATCCGGCGATGGGGACGGTCGCAGGAGCGGTGTGCGGTGCCCTCCCGATTCTCCGATCTCCTTGATCCGCTCGCCGCCGGGCCGCGGCAGGCGGCCGAGCATCCGGGGGTTCCGGCCTGCGATGACCTGGTGAACTCGCCGGGCACCGTCCTCGCCTACCGACTCCCGATCGAGAGCCCCGAAAACTGGACGCTCCTCGGCTTCGGACTCTTCGCTTTCCTCTGGAACTCGGTGCTGGCGGTCCTGGGCGTCGGGGCCGTCATCGACCTCCTCCGTGGGAAGATCGACTGGCTCCTCCTCACGCTGCTCGTTCCGTTCGCCGGCGTTGGCATCGCCAGCCTGGTGCTCTTCATCAGGCGGGGGCTGCTCGCGACGGCCGTGGGGCCGACGCAGCTTGAGATCTCAGCCCAGCCGCTCCGCCCGGGTGGTAGGTACGAGGTGCTGCTTGCTCAGGGAGGGTCAGGAACGCTCGATTCGCTGCGGCTGGCGTTGACCCTCGAGGAGCAGGCCACCTTCACGCAGGGCACCGACACCCGCACCGAACGGATGACCGTCTGGGCCCACGACATTCGGACCTGGGTCGACCTGCAGCTCACGCCCGGCGCACGGTTCGAGGCCCGAGAGGCATTCACGATCCCAGCCGATGCGATGCACTCGTTTACGTCCGAGCACAACGCGGTCCGGTGGAGCATTGCCGTGCATGGCCAACCAGCGGGCTGGCCGGGTTTTGTCCGCACGTTCCCGCTCGTTGTCTTTCCGGCCGAACCGGCGATCAACCACGGTGGCCGGCGGCGGGAGGCTTTCCCATGAGCACTGCCACCGAGGGACTCCGCCCCACACCTCGCGTGATCGCCCTGTTCTCACACGGCAACCGCCACTACGAGCCTCTCGACCCGGTCGAAATACGCTACGAGGTCGAGGGCCTCGACGACGAGCCACCACGAGCTGTCGAGCATTCCGTGCTCTGGTTTACCGAGGGGAAGGGAGAGGAGGATCTCGGCGTGCACTTCTTCGAGCGGGTGGTCGCGCCCGAACGCCTGCCGCCGACCGCCCCGATGGGCCAGTTCTCCTGCCGCCTGCCCCGCAGCCCGCTCTCCTACGAGGGGGTGGTCGTGAAGATCCGCTGGTGCGTTCGTGTTCGCTTCTTTTTCGAGAGCGGCCGAGACTATGTCTCGGAGCACGAGTTCACCGTCGGCCTCCTCCCGCCAGCCCGCCCGCTGATGGCCATGCCATGACGCCTGCTTCAGTCGGTGATGACGCGGCGCGGACCGCGTTCAGAAGAACCGCCGCGAATCCATTCTCGACCCGCTACACGAGACCGGGGGCCGTGCCTCCTCTTGATGCGAGCGGCCGACCACTGGATATCGGCCCACTGCTCGACCGCATCGGTTGCGACTGCTGGGCGATCGAGGGGCCACATGGCCGCGGCAAGACCACCCTGGTGCGAGCCCTGCTCGCCACCGCCGCGTCTGCCGGACGTGCCACGTCGTTCTCGCAGGTGCGGTCATGGGCCGATGCCTGGCCCACGCTGAAGTCCGTTGTAAGAGCCGGACCGGGCCACATCGTTGCCGTGGACGGCTGGGAACAGCTCCCCTGGGGCGTCGGCCTGGTTATCGTCGCCGTGGCGCGCTGGCGGCGGACGACCGTGATCGCCACGGCGCATGGACCGATCGGCCTGCCGGTGCTCGCCCGCCGCGAGTCGTCACTGGCGTTGGTCGCCGCGATCATCGAGCGCTTGCCCGATCACCACGGCACGATCTCGGCTGCCGATGTCGAGCAGGCTTTTCGATGCCATCGGGGAAACGTTCGCGATGCTCTGGCGACCCTGTATGACCGCTTCGAGGAGCGGCGACCCTGACACACGGCTGCCGCGAGCCACCACCGGGCAGGCCGGGTGTGGCGATCATGACGGAAGCGACGGTTGTGCAACGCCACCGAGCGAAATTCACGATCCGTCCGCCGGTTTTTGGTCACGTCGCGACAGCCGCGCAACCTACGCTTGCGTGTTGCCGTCGGTTCTGCGGGCATTTTCCCGCAGCGGCGGCCAGCGGAGGAACGTGTGATGACGATGCGTCGGATGTCCGTGGCCCTCGTGGCTGCAGTCGGCTTTCAGGTCATGGGCGGCCTTGATGCCCGGGCCCAATGCTGCTTCAACGACCTCTTCGCGGGCTGTGGTGCGTGCTTCAAGAAGCCGCCCGTCTACGCGGTCGCCCCCGTGGCCGCGCCGATGGTCGCGCCCATCGCCGCCCCAATCGCAGCGCCACCGCCCCCCGTGATGGTTCCCGTCCAGCAGACGAGCTACGTGCCTGAGACCACTTACCGCACGCAGTACCAAAACGTGCCGGTCACCACATATAAGCCTTCCTGCGAGGTCGATCCCTGCACGGGCTGCTCCCGGGAATGCATGCAACCCGTCACACAGTACGTCCAGCAGGCGGTGAATGTGCCTGTGACGCAGTATCGCGCCGTCACCACGACCAAATACGTGCAGATGCAGCCCGGCTATGCTGGCGGCTATCCGGCGGCCCAGCCTGCCATGGCCGCTCCTGGCATGGCCCAGCCTGGCATGGCGGCTCCTGCCATGGCCGCTCCTGCCCCAGCCGTCAGCCCGTTCACCGCTCCGGTCCAGACCACGCCGCAGGCCTGGGGTGCCGCCGGCGCCGACATCCCGCAGCAGTTGGTCCCTGGCTCGGCGCCGCCGGCTTCTGTGCCGCAGACCTATCAGCAGCCAATCACGCCCCAGAGCGGGTATTCGATTCCCGTGGCACCGCAGGCCGGGATCCAGCCGCAGCCGACGCAACCGCAGCCTCTCTCGCCAACCCCGTCGATGGCGCCGGCACCGCCGCTGAAGCCCATTCCGGAACTGCCGAAAACGGCAGCGACCCCCACGGCGCCAGCGGTGGGCACTGCCGCCCCAGCCTTCTCACCGTTTGCGACTCCGGCCCCCGCCGGCACCATCACCGTGCCACCGCCAGCGGCGGGCACGAACGGTTTCACCGTCCCCGGTGGGGCCCTTCCGGCCGCCGGTGCGGCTCCTTCGGCAGCGCCGCTGGGAATGCCGGTCCTTCCCGGCCAGGGGCCGAAGGCTTCGACGAATGCCTTTCCACGCCTCCTCGAGCCGACGAGCCATACCACATCGTGGCAGCCAGCCATGCTCGATCCGCTCCCTGGTGGGCGGCGTCCCGGCTACCCAACCGCCGCCCTGCCGGCTCGACTCCAGCAGTGACCGCGAGCCGCGGCGGCTCCACCGCTTGCCGCCGCACGCCATTCCGCTGACACTTCCGGTGGTCGGGATCCAACCCCCGCCCCCTGGAGCGACGCGGCACCGTGACGAACTCCGAAATCGCTTCCGTCTTCGACCACGTCGCAGACTTGCTCGACTATCAGGGGGGCAACGTGTTTCGGGTGCGGGCCTACCGCAATGCCGCCCACACCATCGGCGGGCTCGTCGAACCTTTGGCGGCGGTTCGTGCCGACACGAACCGGTCCCTGACCGACCTGGACGGCATCGGCGACGACCTCGCCGGCAAAATCGAGGAACTGCTCGACACCGGCAGGCTGCCCCTGCTCGAGGAACTGAAGGTCCAGGTGCCCGCGGCCGCCTTTGAACTGATGCGGGTGCCGGGGCTTGGTCCGAAGAAGGTGAAGCAACTCGTTGATGCGCTGGGGATCGACTCGCTCGAAGCACTCGAGCAGGCCTGCCGCGAGAAGCGGGTCGAGTCGGTGAAGGGCTTCGGCGCCAAAACGCAGGCGGCGATTCTGGACAACATGGCCTTCGCGAAGGATCCGGCCCATGCCCGGATGCTCTGGAACGACGCCGACTCCATCGTCGAGGACGTGCTCGGCTGGATGCGGCAGTGCCCGGAGGCGCGGCAGGTCGAGGGAGCGGGGAGTTGGCGGCGGGGCCGCGAGACGGTGGGCGACCTCGACGTGGTGGTCGACAGCTCGGTGGCCGCCGCCGTAATGGACCACCTGGAGCGATGGCATGGCATGGCCACCGTGCTGCAGCGCGGCGATACCAAGACGAGCATCCGCGGCCCGCAGGACATCCAGATCGACCTCCGCGTGGTGGCGGCGGAATCATTCGGGGCGGCGCTGCAGTACTTCACCGGCTCGAAGGAGCACAACGTGAAACTCCGATCGCGGGCCAGAGACCGCGGCCTGACGATCAACGAATACGGTGTGCACAACCTCGACGCCGCCGCCGACGGCCACCACACGCGCGGCGGCACGCTGGCCGGTCGTACGGAAGCCGAGGTCTATGAAGCCGTGGGCCTTCCCTGGATCCCGCCCGAACTCCGCGAAGGGGGCGACGAGTTTGAGCGTGCCGAGCGCCAGGGACTGCCGACGCTCGTCGAACTGGCTGACATCCGCGGCGATCTCCACATGCACACGACCGCGACCGACGGCGAAGATACGCTCGCCGACATGGTGCGGGCGGCGATCGATCGCGGCCTCGAATACGTGGCGATCACCGACCATGGCCAGCGGGTGACCATGGCACGCGGACTCGACCGCACGCGACTGCTGAGGCAGTGGGATGAGATTGACCAGCTCAACGAGTCGCTGGCCGCCGACAGCGTGCCCCCGATCACGGTGCTCAAGGGGATCGAGGTCGACATGCTCGAGAAGGGCGGCCTTGACCTCCCGGACGAGATCCTCGCCCGGGCCGACTGGGTCGTGGCCAGCCTGCACTACGGCCAGCAGCAGCCCCGCGATCGGATCACGGCGCGAATCATCGAGGCGATCGAGAATCCGTTCGTCCGCGTGATCGGCCATCCGACAGGGCGGCTGATCAACCGACGCCCCGCCTACGACGTCGACATCAACGCCGTGATCGAGGCGGCCGCCCGGACCGGAACCTTTCTCGAGATCAACGCCAACCCGTGGAGGCTCGACCTCGATGACCGGCATGCCGCCGCGGCGCGAAAGGCCGGCGTATCGCTCGTCATCTCAACCGACGCGCACTCGATCCGCGGCCTCGACGTCATGCGGTGCGGCATCCTTCAGGCCCGTCGTGCCGGCCTCGAGAAGGGCGACGTTGCCAACACGAGGTCGCTGGCCGACCTCCGCCGGCTGATGGCGAAGAAGGGTTGATACGGATCACACGTGATCCTCGCGTGTCGAGTTCGTGGCGAGTGAAAGCCGACCGGCCGTGAGGCCGCGGGCGAACAACGCTGGACCCGGCGTCTGTTGGCGGTTCACCCCACGCCTCACGGCGTTGGGCTTGGACAAACGGACTCGCACGGCTCATGCGTAACCCGGATGAGAACCGTTCACCGATCCGGTGGCTTCACGCAGCGGAAGCCGCAGTGGTTTGTCGCACTCGACACCTCCCCCTTGCCGCGGGTGCCGACGATGTAGCGGGAACAGTACTGGTCACTGCACAGGAACGATCCACCCCGCTGGATCCGCTTCGCCTGCCCAGGCTCCGTGGGATCATGGCTGTCGGTCGGTCCGCGCGGGTTGAGCGCGACGCCCTCCGCGGCATCCCGGGCATACGTATCTGGGCGATACCAGTCGCTGCACCATTCCCAGACGTTCCCCGACATGTCGTGAAGGCCGTAGGCGTTGGCGGGGTAGCGGCCCACCGGTGCGATGCCCGGGAAACCATCGTCGGCGGTGTTCTCTCCAGGAAATCGCCCCTGCCAGGTGTTCGCCATCCAGCGGCCGCCGGGCTTGAACTCGGTGCCCCACGGATAGGTCGCACCGGCAAGCCCCCCGCGCGACGCACACTCCCATTCCGCCTCCGTGGGAAGCCGCTTACCGGCCCACGCCGCGTAGGCTTCCGCGTCTTCGAAGGCAACGTGAACCACCGGTTGGTCGCCCTTTCCCGCAAGATCGCTGTCGGGGCCCTCTGGATGCTTCCAGCAGGCGCCGGGGACATAGGCCCACCAGCGGAGGTGCGCCGTTCCGGTGGCGTCCCTCAGCGGCACATCCTCGGCCGGCGGCGTGAACACGATTGAGCCGGCGACGAGATTCTCCGGCAGAGCCCCGGGGAAGTCCTCAGCCCGGGGTGGCCGCTCCGCCACGGTCACGTACCCGGTCGCCTTCACGAACTCCGCGAACTGATCGTTGGTGACCTCGTGCGCGTCCATCCAGAAGCCATCCACCCTGACGCGATGCACTGGCCGGGCATCGTTCATCGGATCAGTCCCACCGAACGGCAGGCCACGGGGATCGCCGCAGCCCATCGAGAACTCGCCACCAGGCACCCAGGCCATCCCTGCCGGTGACTGAGCCGACGCTCGGCTCCCAGCAACGGTCGGCTGGAAGGGGCCCTGGGCCGTGGTGGCATCCCGTCGCGGCCGGCCGGCCAGCCACACGCCCACGGCAAGGAGCAACGGCAGCAGCCACATGGACTGCCCCCATGCTCCGCGATGTCCCGTCGGCTGCCGTTGTTTTGGTCGTGCAGCGGTCATGCCACCGTCCCTCGGAGGATTCGCTTCAGTTGCCGAGCGAGCGTGTCACGACGCGAGGCAGTCCACCAGCGGATGCAGCCACGACGGGCCCGCTTCGCCAAGGCCGACTCCTGCCGGCTCGCGTCGACGAGCGTCCGACGGGCACGATCGTCCGCTTCCCCCTGCGACCAGAGCCTGAGTCGCTCGGCGGCGGCCGCATGGTCGGTGAACTCGCCCAGCCGCGTCTGCAGTCGGCGGAGCTCACGGATGCAGGCCGTGACCTCGGCCGTCGGCGCCGCGGCGGTGAACAGTTCCAGCGAATACCGGAGCTTCTTCGTATGAACTCGCAACCGATGGATCTCGCGATCATCACGAAAGCGGTCGTCGAGGTGGGCGAGGAAGCGCCTCGCAAGCCGTCGCGACCGACGGCGAGCGAAGGAGACGATCGTCTCGGTCGTCGCCGCCGACTCGACAGCAGCGAGCAGCGCGGCGGCCTGGCCGTTCCAGTCGCGGGCCAGCAGGTTGGTGATCTCGTCCTCGAGTTCGCGCCGCGTCGGTGGCCGCTTCTTCGCCAGCATCTCCAGAAGGTGCTTTCGGGCTGCTCGACCGGCGGCGGATGGCCGTGCCGCCACTACCGCCCGGCAACGCGCGGTGAGAACGTCGAGATCGCGGGCTTCTCCGGCCGCGCGGCGGATCCGGCGGAGCGACTTCTTGAACCAGCGACGCTGCCGCCGTGGCACGAACGACCGGAAGGCCGTGATGGCGGCGGTCGCACGACGGGCGGAAATCCGGAGCCGATGCACGGTCTCCGCCCGCGGTTTTCCCGTAGCGACAGCGGCTACCACCCGCGCAACGGATCCAAGCCGCTGTCGAAGGAGCCGGCTGGCGACGTCCGCGGCCGATACTGCATGCGCCGCTCGAACGCTTCGCGACGCCATCAGAGAATTCACGAGCGGGTTGCACGGAACGGGGGCCGGTGTTCCGGCCCACTGCATCACTGTACGGGCGGTGCAGCGTGCGTTCCAGCATCTACCCGCTGGAGCGGCTCAGCGGGCACCGACGGTCCGCGACCCCGGCTGGGTTGCAGCGGCGTCTGCGGGCGGACGCTTCGATACGACCACGTCGGAAACAAAGATCGTGCCCGCGCCCATCGCTCCCTCACCCGTCCAAAGGCGGCCCTTGACCTTTATCTCATCTCCTGTCGAGACGAGGTCGAGGCGGGCCGCGTCGATCGTGGCGATGGCATCCGCGTCAAGTTGCAGCGTGATCCTCCGCAGCTTCCCAGCATCCACTCGGAGCCCGACGAGGTTCTTTTGGATGCTTACGACGGTCCCGACGATCGTCTCCATGCGCTCCGGGCGAACGGCATCGGGAACGAAGCCCGCGGGCGGCGTTACGATCTCGAAGCTGGAGACGGGCTCGACACCATGCCCCTTGCCATCGACCTCCGCGCGGAGCCTGACGACCATTCCTATCGTCAGGATAGACGCCGGTGCCCGCCCACCGATTTGAAACCGGGTCACTCCGGCCGGATGAAACTGGGCGACGAACGGTTCGGCATGGCCTCCCGTGGCATCCGACTCGTCGAAGGCGACCATCCCGCCGGCGGCCTGGCCCACCACTGCCCGGACAACCCCCTTGAACTCAGCCTCGGGCAGTCGATCGATGACGAGCTGGTTCTCGGCGACGGGCACGGTAATCGCCTTGTTCGAACCGCGACACGCTCCCAGGTTCCAAAGCCGCTCATAGCTCTGCTGGAGCTTCGCCGACTTGTAGAACGTCCCCCAGTGGATCGTGCCGTCCGCTGCGAGTGGTGGCGGCGAATCCTGCGCGTCAGCGTACGGGTTGTACGGGGCGGCCTGACCGGGAGCAGCCGAAGCCCAGACGGCAATGGCCAGGAGGGGAAGGCCGACGAATCCGCGTGTCATGGAGTTTGTCCTCGCGGGCGGCGACGACCGCCCTGCTCTGACACTACTTCGACGCAGAAGCGACCGCAAAAAGCCTGGTGGCCCGGTCCTAACGGCCGCACCGGATATGACGACGGGCGCAGCCCGGCTTCCGCAACAGGGGCCACGCCCGTATGGTCGAGTCGGTCCGTACTCTCAGCGTGGGTTACTCGTTGTCGCCGGCGGCCAGTGTGGCAACGCCACTGTCACCCACCTGAGCGGCACCCTCGGCACCGGCGTCGCTCGAAGCAGCAGCCTCGAGCAGCGGGAACTGGCGAGCCAGGACGTTCTCCCGATCCATCCGCAGCGACTCCAACGCCTCTGGCCGCACACGAACCTCAGCGGACTGGAACGTGTTGAAGCCCGTGCCTGCAGGAATCAAGTGCCCGAGGATGACGTTCTCCTTGAGACCGACGAGGTTGTCGACCTTCCCCGCGAGCGCGGCTTCCGTCAGCACCTTCGTGGTCTCCTGGAAACTGGCCGCCGAGATGAAGCTCGAACTCTGAACGCTGGCCTTGGTGATCCCGAGCAGTTGCGTGCTGGCCGTCGCCGGCTTCGGCTTCGTACCCTTTGCAGCGGCTCCGCCAAGCGTCTCGATCTGGGCGTTCGCCTGAGCGAGCACCTCTTTCGGCACGATCGCCCCGACCTCAAACTCGCTGTCGCCCTTGTCGGTGATCCGGAGGCAGTCGGTGACCCGGTCGTTTGCGGTGCGGAACTCGAACTTGTCCATCACGCTGCCCGGCAGCAGCGTCGTGTCGCCGACGGTCTCGATCTTCACCTTTCGCAGCATCTGCGAGACGATGATCTCGATGTGCTTGTCGTCGATGTCGACCCGCTGGCTGCGGTACACGTTCTGGATCTCACGGGTGAGGTACTGCTGCACCGCCTCCTCGCCCGAGATCCGCAGGATGTCGTGCGGCACGAGCGGGCCATCGACGAGCGCTTCGCCCGCCTTGACGATGTCGCCGGCATGCACGCGAAGGTGCTTACCGTGGGTGACAAGGTGCTCCCGCTCGATGCCGCTCTCATTCTTGACAACGATGGTCCGCTTGCCCCGGCGCTTCTCGCCAAGGAGTTCCACCTTGCCGTCGATCTCGGCCATGATCGCCGGATCCTTGGGCTTGCGAGCCTCGAAGATCTCCGTGACTCGCGGCAGACCACCGGTGATGTCCTGCGTGCCCGACGCTTCGCGGGGCGTCTTGGCGAGAATGTGGCCGGCGGCGACCATCTCACCCGGTGACACTTCGATGTAGGCCTTTTCAGGCAGATAGTAGAAGTCCAGGATCTTGCCCGACTCGTCTTCAAGCACGACCTGCGGGTGATAGACACCTTTGTGCTCCATGATCATTCGCCGAAGGTGACCGCTGGGGTCCTTCTCGAGGCGGAGCGTCTCGTTCTCGATCACGTCCTCGTAGCGGACCTTGCCCGACACCTCGGAGAGAATCGGGATCGAGTGCGGATCCCACTGCACGAGCACTGTGCCCGCCTTGACTTCGTCGTCGTCCTTGACCTTCAGAATCGCACCCGCCGGGATCTCGAACTTCTCCAGTTCGCGGCCCTTGGCGTCGATGATCGCGATCTCGCCGTTACGAGCGAGCACGACGGCTTCGCCTTGCTCGTTGGTCACGGTGCGAAGCCGGGTGAACTTCACCGTGCCGGCCCGCTTCGCCTTGCTCTCGCTCTCCTCGATGGCACGCTGGCCCACGCCGCCGATGTGGAAGGTCCGCATCGTCAACTGCGTGCCCGGCTCGCCGATGCTCTGAGCGGCGATGATGCCCACCGCCATGCCCTCCTCCACGAGCGAGCCCGTGGAAAGGTCCATGCCGTAGCACAGCCGGCACACGCCCAGCGGAGCCTCGCAAGTCAGCGGGCTGCGGACCTGGATCTTTTCGAGGCCGAGTTCCTCGACCTGCCGCGCCGTCGTCGGCGTCATCAGATCGTCCTCGTGAACGATCACTTCGTCGCTGATCGGGTTGCGGATGTCGGACCGGCTCACGCGGCCGCGAATACCGTCAGCGAGGCTGACTTCGACCTTCTCGCCGCGGTAAATCACCCCCTTGGTGATCCCCTGCGTCGTGCCGCAGTCGTGCATCGTCACGACCACATTCTGCGCCACGTCGGCAAGCTTCCGGGTGAGGTATCCCGAGTCGGCCGTCTTGAGGGCCGTATCGGCAAGACCCTTTCGGGCACCGTGCGTCGAGCTGAAGTACTCGAGCACCGTCAGCCCTTCGCGGAAGTTCGCCTTGATCGGCGTCTCGATGATCTTGCCCGACGGCTTCGCCATCAGGCCGCGCATGCCGGCCAACTGGCGGATCTGCTCGACGCCGCCTCGGGCGCCCGAGTGTGCCATCAGGTGAATGGGGTTGACGTAGCCGGGTCGGCGGGTCGGCTTGGCGTCCGTATCCTGCTCGAGTTCCGCCATCATCTCCTTCGTGATCTGCTCACGGGCGTGCGTCCAGGCGTCGAGCACCGAGTTGTACCGCTCGCCGTCGGTGATCACACCCTTCTGGTACCGCTTGAGGATCTTCATCACCTCCTTCTCGGCGTCGCCGATGATCCGAGTCTTGCTCGTGGGGGTGATCAGGTCATCGGTGGCGAACGACAGGCCGCTCTTCGTGCTCCATCCGAAGCCGACGCGGTTCATGTCGTCGAGCAGGTCGATCGTCTTTCGACGGCCGAGCGTCTGGTAGCAGTCGGAGATCACGCGGGCCAACTCGCTCGACCGCATCGGGATGTTGTAGAAGAGCATCCCCTCGGGCAGGGCCGAGTTGAACAGCACGCGGCCAGCGGTGGTCTCGACCACAGCCCCCGGCTTCGCTTGCGCCTCGATGTCAGTTTTAAGCCGCCGCTTCGCCGGCAGTTTGACCTTGATCTTGGCGTGAGTGTCGACCTTCCGCAGCGAGTGGGCGATCTCCACCTCGGCGAAATCCTTGAACACCATTCCCTCGCCCTTACGGCCGGGAATCGCCATCGTCAGGTAGTAGCAGCCCATCACCACGTCCTGCGAGGGCGAGATGATCGGCGCACCATTGGCCGGGCTGAAGATATTGTTCGTCGACAGCATCAGGGTGTGGGCTTCGACCTGCGCCTCGATCGAGAGCGGTAGGTGAACCGCCATCTGGTCACCGTCGAAGTCGGCGTTGAAGCCCTTGCAGACAAGCGGATGGAGCTTGATCGCGTTGCCCTCGACGAGCACCGGCTCGAAGGCCTGGATGCCCATGCGGTGCAGCGTGGGGGCGCGATTGAGGAGCACTGGGTGGTTGCGAATCACCTCTTCAAGGATGTCCCAGACCTCGGCGTCTTTCCGCTCGAGCATCTTCTTGGCGCTCTTGATCGTGTCGGCGTGGCCGAGTTCCTTGAGCCGCCGGATGATGAACGGTTGGTAGAGCTCCAGC
>Ga0114959_10002407_pt1 | contig 15441 bp, 15 predicted proteins | sample C_130625_EF_Meta_FD_87317 | JGI IMG/M metagenome (GOLD analysis project Ga0114959, IMG submission 87317) | Freshwater microbial communities from Lake Croche, Canada to study carbon cycling - C_130625_EF_MetaG | ecosystem: Environmental > Aquatic > Freshwater > Lake | place: Lake Croche, Canada...
ACCCGCTGTCAAGTCACCGCGAATGTCCGTGTTCAGCGCAGGGTTAATCATACGGCGTATCTCTACTTCCCTACGATGTGCAGCAGCCTTGCCACGGATGATCTCGTGTATGCGTATCTCTATCTCGCTCTTGTCTGTTAAAGCCCGCAGAGCCACGCACAATGCCCAGTCTTTGTTCTCAGTCTTAGCACGATACCAATGCTTGTTAGCACGAACACGAACTGATTTTTGTACAGTAGTCTCAGTCTTGGCAGTGACACCTATGTAGTTCAACCCATTGACTACGAGTTCGTAGATGATGTGATTGCGATCTACACGTTTCTTGCGGGTGACTGTTTGTTTGTTCATGTGTGTATTATACAATGGTTTTACCATGTTGTCAACCTGAAGAGTGTTGTATTTTTACAACACTCTGGCACTTTACAATACAGCGCCGCGGAACTGCTCGTAGTCGTAGAACGCTACTAAAACGCCTGCTCGTCTGTAGAGCACCAGCCCCCCAACATCATCTGCAAGATCAAAGTTGGTAAACTCACTCTCAAATCGCTCAGTTAGTTCGTCCATCATGTCGTCGCCCGTGGCTTCAAACGACTGCATGGCTTCTGCTTCGTAGTCGTGTGTAATAGTGGCATTGTTTATAACTTCGCTTTCGTTTGTCAGCATAGTGTGCTCCAGTGTGTGTAAGTGTCAATTATACAATGGTTTTACCATTTTGTCAACTCATTTCTTTGTAAAGATATGTAAAGTGAATCCGTTGTATTACCGCCACACAGCCGGCACTCCGACCCTGGTTAACATAATATAGATTGCGTCTAGTCAAAAGAATAACCCGATACCTTACTCAGATACCGGGCTATCCCAGTCAGTGATCTCTGCGTTTGCCAGTATCGCTGCCCATCTCGCTTGTTTATCCTGTATAGGGAGCATCAACCACCGGAAGGGATGGTCACGAGTTCGGCTCCAGTAACGAAGAATCTACGATTCGACTCAACATGCTGCAAGGATCTCCCAGGCTTCCGGCCCCTGATCATCAGCCACATGCTCTATCCTGCTGCCTATGGTTTACACGCACACGATCAATGTCTTCTAGTGAAACCAGACTCTACGAGCCAGGCGACCGTGTGCAAGCACTAGTATAACATGAGTGTGTGTGGCGAACAACCTGATCTAGGTATTTTGCTGCATGCACAGATCTAGAACCCGGAGTGCGATGGCGCGCTGCGTTGTGTGTACTGTGACGCATATCGATACGTATACATACACATACGCATATACACACATGTGCACATATATGTATACGCACCGACACACTGGTCAGTGTGGCACACCGTGGCTAGCACTAGTGTGACGGAATTCGGTGGCATTTTTGGATCAAAACTGGATCTAATCAGTGAAAAATTGACTCAAAATCGCCAGGTTTGGCCGGCAAAAGGCACCATTTGGGCAGTGATCCAGCGTGGAATGCACCGTGGAATCAGGACCGGTTGAGAGGCTATAGTCAAATGTTCCACCCGGCTCTCAGCAGTTTTCCACCGTACTCTCAGGTGTTTTCCACCCGGCTCTCACTTGATTTCCACCGTACTCTCAGGTGTTTTCCACTCGGGTCTCACTTGGTTTCCACTGTGTATTCACTCTCATGCCGCCTGGATCCTGCCCACGTGTAATCCGGTGTGTGTAATTCTACGCTTGAACTTCACTGCCAGTCTGTACAGTGAGATCTAGCGTGTGAGTGTGTGTATGTGATTGGATTGTGTGTGTCGAGGCTCCTACAGCGGGGTATTTGCCGCCGTGTGCTGGTGCTATAGCGGGGTATCGCTGTGCGTAGCAGGCTATCTGTTTTGGCTGCGCTTCGCGTAGCGCGTGGAGTTCGGGCTACAGCGGGGTATTTGTTGATATCAATTCCAATGCGTAGTAGTATGTTCTTGATCTCGATGTGCAAGTGCATGACAGCATTTACACAGTGTCCATAGATTTGTTGGATCATCACTACCACCATCCACTTGACGTATCACGTGATGCGTGTCTAACTGTCCTGTCCAAACTATAGTAGTAGTACACTTTGTACCCAGTCGTCCATCTCGATTTTCACAATAGTCTAGACGGTGTCGCTTATAGGGATGTTTAGAGTTGACCCATTCTTGACTGGAGTTAAAGCCTTCTTTATGGGCACACACATCAGCTACAGTTTTAACCCAGGTAGCGCCTGTTCGAGCTGCGTATCCAGCAGCGGTTTTAGCATCGTGACATTGACTACACACAGGCCTATACACTGGTTGACCACTAGTCCAGTGCCAGTCCAAAACAGTCCTAGAGTTATCACATCCATCAGTAGTACAAGTAGGATGACGTTCAATATCTCCATAGGCAGGATGTGCTTGCCGTTGAGTGCCCTGTTTACGGGCAATTTTTTTAGCCGTACTAGGACTAAGTTTATTCAAATCTCGAATAGTATAATACATGATTATAGCCTTTCTGTGTGTGTGCGTTGATTATACGGGAAAAACCCGGTCGTGTCAACCGGTTCGGGGCCGCCCCTGGTTGTGTTCCGGCACGGTCGGAGTGTATACTGTGCATTTTAAGGACTCGTCTATATGTCAACATCACTACTGCTATCCAATTCTGAGATCCAGCGTATATTACAAGCTGCGGGTATCCGGCTATTTGAAGATGTGCATGGGCAACAGCATTGGACCACAGCCGTGAGTCAAGATCAATTATCGGAATTGATTGCTCAAGTGATCAGATCCTGTGCTGGTATAGCCCGATCTGATGCTCTAGCCCGAGCAGGATTATATCGTAATTTTGAGGGCTTGACGGCTGCAGATCAGGCCATATTGGCATATTTTGATCTAGCTTGATCGGCCCGGGGTCATTGTGTGTCGTGTGTCAAAGCCAGGTCCAATGCTGACCCAGTACAGGAGTTAATCCCACGTGACTGCGCTGTATGAAATAGCGATCGTCACCTAACCCCAGCTGATCCACTAGATTGGCATACACACTGTCGACCATGATGATGGATTGAGCACCTTCGATGACGCCTAGCCAATCTAACACCAGTGTATCGGGTTGTTCTGTTATTTCGATCACTTGCCAACCTTCGGGGATTATGCCAGGATCATATGTGGCCCTATGATCGCTGCCTTGTAGGTGTACAACCACATAGTCAGGGCAAGTGACCACTTGATTCCGTAGGGCCTGTTCACGAGCAGGATCGCGTGTGATATACTTGTTTAATTGCCATTTCTGAATGAAAGGTATCTCAGCACGTATGTATTTGTATTGATCAAATTTGGTGGCCTGGAAGTAGCGTTCACTGGCAAATTCATGTCCGGTCAAGTGCTGATATAGGCAAATGATTTCGTCACACTTGAAGTTCTTCAAACGGGCCATGGGCACATCGTAGAAGAACTGGCCTTGGGGGTCCGCAGGTATGGGTATCCATTTGACCCAGGGTGCTGCCTGTTGCATGCTGGGCATGAACTGCTCACATATGGGCCAGTATACTTCCCAGCCCTGATCCCTGTAGTGGCCCGCAATGGGCAGGGCGATGATCAAGTCACCTAACCCCCTGCTTTGTATTATGCCTATGCGTTTAGCCATTGATCTGAACTACATTGGCCACCGTGCCCTGTCCATACATGCTTTCGCCCAGGCTACGGGCATCCAAACTGTTGTTGGCATGGATCTGTACATAGGCCATTCTTTGGCCATGATCAAAACGGATTTGTAGTTGGAAGGTATACATAATACTGGTACAAGTGTGGTTGATAAGTGTATATTATATGGTAAAACCTAATGTGTGTCAACCTTAAAAATAGGCCACGCGAGCGTTATCTGGAAAGTAGCACTCGTTTCTGGCCAAAGGCATATCTACTCTGGCCTCGCAGCAGACCTGCGCCACACCCAGCCCTATGGCCAGTGCTAGCCCTTGGCTTTGGTTTCCTATGTAAAGATCGGCACCGGCTATGTATTGGGCCAATTCCAACATTGTTTGGGTAGGTTGATAGGGTATGTTCCAGCCCATGGCGTTTTGGAAAGCAGCATATTCATTGGGTAGACCTACGAATACTGCTCGATCTTCGATACCCTGCTCCTGCCACAACCGCCATTGTGGTCCGGGCTCGGCGGGTATCCATCTCTGGGTTCTGTTGATGACCACATCTCGGTCTTGATATCTCCGGGTATTGGGCACAGTGAGCCAGGGTGTGTTTCGGATAGTTTTTTGGCTAGCAGCATCTAATATATTGAAGATGGCGCTGTAGATATCGATATAGTTGGTAGGATGCCCAACAAATACCGGACGGAATCTATCCAGATTATGAGTGATCTCGATATCGTTGCTCATTTGACCAAATTCAGTTATGTAGTCCTGTGCCAGCATGAATTCCTGCATGTATTCAAAATCCTGCTGGTTCATGCGTCCTTGATGGAACGGATCTGGCGGATTGCCGTAGTAGTGCTGACCAATCCAGTTGATTTGATCAAGATGGAGATAGAATCGACCTCCACCAAAGTGTTTGACTATGGGCAAACTGTAGACCAAATCCCCTACAGCACCGCTATGTTTGAATGAGTTCATATATCTTTATTATAGTAGTATTTAATTCGTAAGTCTAGAGGTATAAAAATTCTGGCTAAATACTGCTACTATAAAATATCAATCAGATGTCCTCAACCTATACATTTCTCAACCTTCCTGGATACATCAACGAAGGTGACGCTTACACCATTGACATCATCACAACTGAAGTCTCTGCCGGAACACAACTGTGGTGGACACTAGATAACAATGCCACAGACTACGGAACAGCCAGTTCGCCGGGTGATTTCGCAGCAGCATATGGTTCTTTCACGATAGATTCAGAAGGGCGTGGATCCTTTGGTATTTCCATACGTGCGGATCAATTGACAGAAGGTGGGGAATCGTTTAGGATACAACTGAGATCAGTCAATCAATATGGAGATGTGTTAGAATTATCAACACCGATCAACATTGTTGATACCAGCAATGTCATTCCCGTCTATACATTTGGCTCTGTTCCTGTTGCTATCAATGAAGGATCAGCCGGCACGTTCACGGTCAATACTGTTCATGTGGCCAATGGTACCACACTATTTTGGACGGCCAATTACGGTGGGTCTAGTAGTTCAGCTGATTTATCGGCCTACGGATCGTTTGTCATCAACTCCAATGCGGGCTCTTTCACTGTAACACCCACTGCGGATTTGATTACCGAAGGCGCAGAGACATTCAGTGTCAGTATAAGAACAGTCGGCACCGGCGGTACCGTTGTACTAACATCTAATCCTGTTACCATCAACGATACTAGTCTTTCGCCTGTTGATTACGCTTTTGTCAGCATTCCTGCTGCTATCAATGAAGGAACAACTGGCACGTTCAATGTCTCGACTACCAATGTGGTCAATGGCACCACACTGTATTGGACCATTGATTACAATTCTAGTTCCAGTGTTGCGGATTTCTTATTTCCACAGTCGGGTTCTTTTATTATAAATTCCAACGCTGGATCGTTTGGCATATCACCCAAGGGCGATTATGTAACCGAAGGTGCTGAAACATTTAGAGTTCAGGTCAGGACCAACAGTATAAATGGATCAGTGGTAGCCACATCTAGTCCTGTAACCATCAACGATACCTATACTGGATATATTTTACCATCATCGACTTTTACTTTTGGTGCCACTCCTTTCTCTGCCAATGAAGGAGATCTTTTAACATTTACCGTTACCACTACCAGTGTACAAGATACTGCCCGAGTGTACTGGACGATAGATTTTAACAACAGTTCAGGGTTTCTGGATTTCAGTTCTGTTAATGGGTTTTTCACAGTATATTCAAATTTTGGTTCTTTCTCGATAGCACTCACTCAAGATTTACTAGTTGAAGGTAGTGAATCCTTTCGTGTTCGTCTCAGACTAGGTAGCACAACTGGTCCTGTGTTGGCTACTTCGCCTTTAATAATCATTAATGATACCAGTGACAACAACATTTACAGCGTGATACCTCAAGTGGGTAATAGTCTGTTGGCAAGAGATTACAATACTTTAAACTCGTTCTTAAAAGTGTTCATGGGAACAACAGCAACCGGTTATGGTGCTACACTAGTATCATCCACTGTCAGTACCGGTACTAGGATTAGTCATACCGAGTGGAATGATCTACACAGTGATCTGTTACGTTGTAGTATACACCAACTGGGTACTGGTGCCACTATACCGGGCGAGCCGGCCTTGGTTTACACAGGTGATTTGATCACAGCCACCAATGTTAACATCTACGCATCTAGTCTACAGAGATTATATAATAATCGAGGATTGGTCAATACAGCCACACAGATATCCACCACCATTGATAACGGAGTCAGTGTTCGTAATATTGGCAGTCCATGGATAGCCGAGATTGAGCACGACATTACCTATACTTGGCCAGATGAAGATCACGCCAAATATTTCTTCAATCTAGGTGGATCAATCGAACATCGGTTAGGTTATGTTCCGGGAGAAATATCGGATAATTATGTAGGTGGTCTTTTTGCAAATTTAATAAACAATTTCAATAGTCGTTCATTTAAGTGTGTAGGAAATAATTTTAGCGCAGTGATTCAAGTTGGTCAGCAGTTTCTTACAATGGATTACACTAGATCTAATGCTCAAGTTAATAGTAGAGTGTCCTTTAATAATATTTCATATGCCAATAGTATCACTAATATGACCTTGATAAGTACCAGCACGGTATACTATTCAAATGATCTAACAGGTGGTATAGCTGCTCCTATACCACATGCGGTTCCTACCCATGTATTATCTCAAGAGGGATACTATGCTCTAATAACTTCTGCTGCTGTTCCGTTAATGACATTTGATGGTGGATCTTATCTATCTCGGAGTGTAAGAATAATCAATATTGGAACTATAGCGGCCACTGTGACCAATATCTTATTATCAGCCGATGTTGTTGATGGGTTGTATAGCAATGTAGAAGCAACTTATCCGTTTACTATAGCACCTAACAGCGGCTATCGAGATGTGGTATTGACATACGGCGGTAGTCCCAGTGCCAACATAGTACACTATGGATCAATGACAGTCAAATCCAACAATGAGTATGGTGATTATATCATTCCAACATCATTCAAGGCCATATTCTCTGCTGTGTTATCGCCTGCTAGTTACAGTGGAACCGTCACTATCAACACACCCATAACCATACCATTTACTGTGAATACGATAGGCGGAGCATTTGCCCGCTGTACAATAACTACACCAGGATCGTCTGGATTCAGTGTACCTGCATCATCATCCGGCCCTACATTTAACATAACCTTTGATCCAAATCTACAGACCAATGGTGTACATACTATATCCTTCACAGTCTTGGTTTATTCTACCGCAGGCGCAACTGCCACAGTCGGTGGAACAGCATCGGTGACTCGATTGATAGTTGATCAACACTTGGGTAATTGGATCAGTCCGTTGGGCTATAACAACAGTGTGGTTGGATTCAGTTATGACATAATTGGTGGCAGAAGATGTTTATCATTTGGTGTTGGCATGGGCAATTGGCCTGTGGGCAACGGCGCCAGCGAACTCAACGGCGGCGGGCAACTTCAAGTGGCCACCGCGTTGAAATCTCTAGAACCCAATGTGGCAACCAACCCATCACCGGCTGTGGTCTGGCCATATCAAAATCCATCATATGGAACATTTTTAAGAACATACGGAGCATGGGCCAATCCAGGCGGCAGCCCAGATGGTCCTTACACTTGGGATACACAAGGTAATCCATATACATTTGATGCTCCACATACTTCTGGTTCGGCTACTTACTATTATGAATTTTCCGCAGACAATTCAGGATACTTCTACGTAGATGGCACCGAAATATCAATCAGCGGAGATTTAACCAGTTCCGTAACCGGTTCTATATCACTAACACCGGGCAGACATACCATTGCTTGGTTGATTGATAATATTGGTGGACCCGGAGCATTGGGCCTAAGAATATACAGCAGCAATGGTACAGACATATGGAGCACTCTGACTCCAATTGGATCAGTTCCCTACTGGTTAGATTATGGTAGGATATTCCTGGATGGTGCCAATCGTGCTTATTACAGCAAAGACAGTTACATTAGAAATCTTGGTCTCAGTGGAAACTTTGGAGTAGGATCGTCTAATGGCTCTATGTTTACCGTAACAGATGATGGATATGGAAATTTAAATATCGCACTGAGTACTCTTAGACAGTACACAGGAAACGGAGGAGATAACACTACTCTAGGTACCCTGACAGAAAGTTTTTATTATTATTCTGCCAACACTGATCATCCTAGATTCAACAATTTAGAAAGTCCTATCAATGACACACAAACACACTATTTTACTGGATTTACCAATCCTGGAGAAGTGACCACCAGCATAGTACCATTCCCAGTACCGCCCCCTCCTCCCCCTCCACCACCACCACCGGATTCAGGACGAAGCGGCGGCCGAGGCGGTGAAGGACCTGGAAATTATGGAGCGTTAACAGATGGTTGCGGTGGAAGAATTTTAGGTCGCTGTGGTGCGTGGAATGCTCCGCCGGCGTCGGATAATAACAACTACAGCAACGAAGGTAGGGCGGGTACCAACAACGGCGGCCAACCTGCCGGTCCTAACAGTGCTGGACCTAATTCTGGATCTTTTGGATCGGGATTTGGTTGTCATGGCGGCGGCGGTTACGGCGGTGGAGGAGGCGATGGTGGCCCAGGCCCAACATGTTTTGTTGAAGGTGTACTAGTTACACTTTCAACAGGTATTCAAATACCAATTGAAGACGTTAAGATTGGTGATTTTGTTCTTGGATTAAATGGTATTAATAAAGTTGCAGGGCACGATCGTCCTATGTTAATCATTGATAATATACGAGAAGGTAACTTGTATGGATTTAATGGATTAGACAAATTTGTGACATCAGAACATCCAATAATGACCAAACAAGGATGGAAAGCAATTGATCAAGACAGTGCTAAGAAATTTGAGCCTCAACTTAGTAAAATATTAATTGGTGATCTTAGCATAGGTGATGAAATATTATGCCAAGATGGATCGTACATGACTATCACTAGTATAGAAAAATATGAAGAGCAACCTCAACAACGATTGTATAATTTATTATTAGATGGTGATCACACATATTATGTCAATGGACTTTTGGTACATAATAAAGATTAACAATTTTACCAAAACCCATTGACTTCCTCCGGTTTTTGCGCTAAAGTAGCTGATCATTGATAACTATTTTACCGCTAACACGAAAAGGAGGTCACTATGACTACCATTGCGCTAGACAGGGAACAGACTGATAACTCAATATCAGCAGTTAGGATTGTTAACGTATCATTAATGATACTGGCTTTGATTGGCAGTGTATGGCTGCTAAATTGGGCCATTAATCTCAAATTATCCCAAAACGAGGTAGCCGAAACTGCACAGGTTACTGCCGAAATGCGAGAACGACAGTTGGGTTGTCTTGCCAAAAACATCTATCACGAAGCTGGTAGCGAACCTTTCGAGGGCAAGATCGCTGTGGCACAAGTGACCATGAACAGAGTGGACAGTAGCCAATTCCCCGGCGATGTCTGTCGAGTCATCTACCAAAAGAACATATTCTACGAGCGTGTGGTTTGCCAATTCAGTTGGGTATGCGATAGAGAAGTGGCATTCAAGCCCACTAATGGTGCTAACTATGAAGAAAGCATGATCGCTGCTAAAAAAGTTCTGCTGGAGGACTACCGTCTACCCAGTTTGAAGTATGCTCTTTACTACCATGCGGACTATGTTCATCCTGGTTGGAAGAAAGAGCAAGTGGCGAAAATCGGACATCACATTTTTTACAAGTAAGGAAACAAAATGGAATTCATTGATCGCATTAGTCATATCCCTGGACATGTTTACAAATGGTTGCAGGATCATCTTGGACACATCAGCGCACATACTCTGGGCTGGATTACTATAGTTCTGCTGCATTTTGCCAGCATTCCCACCTTGCTGGCAGTATTGATGGCCAAAAGTGACAGATTGCCACCCATTGACCTGATGGTGTTTGTGTGGGCAGGGCTAGTCACGTTGTTCTTCAAGAGCCTGATCGAACGCAACACATTGTATATTGCCACGATCTGTATGGGATTTACAGCCCAGACATTCCTGATGGGACTGATCCTGTTCAAGTAATAAATACTTGATGCGAATAAGAGAAATTATAAAAGAAGAAACTCAGACTGCCAGCAAGAGCCAAGTCTATCTAGATATGGACGGTGTGCTGGCAGACTTTTTTGCTGAGTATGCTGTGCTGGCAGGATTGCCACGTGGCAGCAGTTATAGAGATATACCAGCAGCCAAAACAGATCCTACTCTGAACAAGATGATCGGCACAGATTTCTTTGCCAGATTGCCCAAGTTTGGTTCAGCTGACAGCCTGGTAGACATGGTGGTACGGATATTTGGCAGTTACAACATCTGCTCTAGTCCTTTACGCGGCGACCATGCCAACTCCGAAGTACAGAAGAAAGTATGGATACAGCAGCATTTGGATCCCCAACCGAGAGACATCATCATCACGCCCAACAAGGCCAAGTACGCAGTACAACCAGACGGTACTCCCAACATCCTGATTGATGATAGAGGCAGCAATATCACCAGCTGGGAAGCTGCTGGCGGAGTAGGCATCAAGTATCAAGCAGATGAAAATGGTCTGGATGTAATTGCTCAAGGACTACGCAGAGCATTGGAGATCATCAAAGGCGATCAAAAGTTAGAACCACAGAAGTTGGTCAGCAAGGATCGTAGCCTGCCTGTGGCTACCACACAGGATGATGAAAAAGAGTTGGCCGAAAAGAAGTTGTCTACACCCACTGCCAGCCAGTGTAGTATTGGACATGCTCGTCTAAGCAATGTGAGATATTCTCAATGTGTCAGTCACGGCATGTTGGCACATGACAGCGATCATACAGCAGGTACAGGCAAGCAAGGTGTTGACGGATCCGGAGTTCACCTAAAAGGTAGGAAGATGAAAAGTACTCGTCATGGTGGCACCGTCAAAGACTACAGCGGCAAATGATCACGATCACTGATGCGGCCCGAAACAAAATACAACGATTGCTAGACAAACGGGGTGGAGTGGGCATACGTTTGGGTGTGAAAACTACAGGTTGCTCTGGACTGGCTTATGTGTTAGAATATGTTGACGAACATGCTGCCGATGATGCCACGATAAACTATGCTCAACCCAGTTTCTCCGTGATAGTGGACAAGAAACATGATGTATACTTTTCGGGCATGACAATTGACTATGTGAGACAAGGGCTCAATGAAGGTTTTGATTTCCAGAATCCCAACGAAAGAGATCGTTGTGGATGCGGAGAAAGTTTTAGGATATAAAATATGGCTTATTCAAATGCGGTACTTGATCACTATGAAAATCCTCGTAATGTGGGATCTTTTTCAAAAGATGAATCGGATGTAGGTACTGGTATAGTGGGAGCACCGGCCTGCGGTGATGTGATGAAATTACAGATCAAAGTAGATAGAGCAACAGGAGTAATCACCGATGCTAAATTTAAAACATATGGTTGCGGCAGTGCGATCGCATCAAGCTCGCTTATCACTGAGTGGATTAAGGGACGAACTGTTGACGAAGCGGCACAGATTAAAAATAGTGAAATCGCCAACGAACTGGCTCTTCCTCCTGTCAAGATACATTGTTCAATTCTTGCGGAAGACGCCATCAAAGCAGCCGTTAAAAACTACAAGGAACAGTATGGATCAGATTGAAATCACGGATAGTGCTGCGATCAAAATAGCAGACATACTGGCAGAAGAAAACAATCCCAAAATCATGTTGCGAACTTTTGTACAGGGCGGAGGATGTAGTGGCATGCAGTATGGGTTCACTTTGGATGAAGAACAAAATGAAGATGATTTTGTGATTGAAAAATCCGGAATTGCCATGTTGGTAGATGCCATGAGTATGCAGTATTTACAAGGTGCTACCATAGACTACAAAGAAGATCTTACCGGAAATCAATTTGTGATAAAGAATCCAAATGCTCAAACTTCGTGTGGATGTGGCAGCAGCTTTTCGGTCTAAAAGAGGTTGACACGGTTGGTAAAACACAGTATAATTAACGCATCACAAACACTTTGCGTATATACAACATGAGCAACTGCGACAGCATCATCCGAATCATCGAGGATCACTCAGGACGTTTGGAAAAAGAAGGCATCCTGGAATCCGAAGCCAAATTTGATAATCAAGAACTGTTTGAGGGTCTACGCATGTGCTATGACCCTCTCGTTACTTTTGGCGTTAAGAAAGTTCCCACACACGGTGGTCCAGACGGACAAGGACTGCCCTGGGCGGCTTTCAAAGAACTGGCACATCTGTTGAGTACACGACAACTGACAGGGCATGATGCCCGTGATGCTATTGAACTGGCCTTGAGCGCCAGCACACAAGGTCAATGGAACGATTGGTACCGTCGTATCCTGATCAAAGACATGCGAGCAGGCTTTACTGAAGGCACAGTAAATCGTGTGTGTAAGAAGGCATATCCACAGTTTACCATTCCGGTATTTGAGTGTATGTTGGCGCATGATGGTGCCAAACATGAAAAGAAGATCGCAGGCAAGAAACTGTTGGAACCCAAACTGGACGGTGTTCGTGTTATCACTGTCATCAATGCCGTTGCCAAGACTGCTACCATGTACAGCCGTAACGGTACCTTGCTGGAAAACTTCAGCCATATCACAGCAGCCATCGAAGAAAACATTGGTTTATTTGAACGCAGCATGGTGCTGGATGGTGAAATGGTCAGTAGCAGTTTCCAAGCATTGATGAAACAGGTACATCGAAAAAGTGATGTCAAAAGTGAAGATGCTCGCTTGATGTTGTTTGATATCATTCCATTGAGTGAATTCCAGCGCGGTGAGAGCAGCATGGGCCAACGTCGCCGTAGCAATCTACTGCGCAGCATGAAAGAAATCTTTGACAAGATTGGCGGACTAGATGTCATTCCACAAACAGAAGTGGATCTAGACAGTTATGTGGGTGAGTTAGAATTCAAAGAATACAACAAAGAAGCCATTGAAGCCGGATTTGAAGGCATCATGATCAAAGACATTGATGCTCCGTATGAATGTAAACGTAGTGTCAGTTGGCTCAAGATGAAACCATTTATTGAAGTAAGTTTGGAGATCACAGATGTTGAAGAAGGTACTGGAAAGAATGAGGGTCGTCTTGGAGCACTGGTTTGCTCCGGTAACGATGATGGTAGAGACATACGAGTCAATGTGGGTAGTGGTCTTAGCGACGATAATCGAATTGATTTATGGGCTGTTCGTGATACTTTGTCTGGTCAAGTTGTGGAAGTGAGAGCAGATGCTATTACACAAAATCAAGATGGCACTTATAGCCTACGTTTCCCGCGTTTTCTCCGATTCCGCGGCTTTGCAGTTGGCGAGAAGATTTAATATGGAAAAAGCTGTAGTAAAAGACCTCATGTGGGGAGGCCTGATAGAACTGATGAATAACAAAGAGTTATATTATCGGAGTGTCGTTGGTCCTGAATATGGTCAATGGAGTGACAAGGGCACAAGAGTCATGATGGAGTTCATGAATTCAATGACTAGACAGATGGTGGCAGCAGAAGAACAAGAATTAAACAGGCGTGCCAAAGAAATGGTAATTAAAGGTTTAAAAGGAGAAAAGGTTTAAAGTGGCAAAAGAAGATTTAATCACTTCGGATGGAGTGGTAGAGGAAGTGTTACCCAACGCAATGTTTAGGGTAAAAATGTCTCAGGGACCAATAGTATTAGGACACATCTCGGGCAAGATGCGTCAAAACAAGATTCAAATCCTAGCAGGTGATCGTGTTAAAATTGAGATGAGCCCATACGATCTTACAAAGTGCCGGATTACCTATAGAGAACGCTGATGACCAGCTTTACTGTGTACGATGGCATGGACAGCACAGCCGGAACACCGGATTTTCATCGTAAGCGTAATGAATATTGGCGCAGGATTCGCGCAGCATGCCGAGACCTTCCTGGGGGCATAAAGCCACACCGCTGGTTAGAACAACAGTGGGGAATAAAACCCATTATGGAACATGGTATGATATCAGATGACTACTACATAGTCGATGACAAAAAATACCTAATGTTTCTATTAAAGTTTGGATAATAAAAAAGCCCCTTCCGGGGCTTTCTTATTCTAAGTATGCCGCCCAACTTGGGTGCCGCACATCAAACTTCATCTTCTTCCGCTTGTCGACTAATTGGAAATAGGTTGGCTTGAATGGCTTGATCTTAGGAACGATCCTCTTGTCGTTGCCCTTGTTGGCGTTACAACGAGCACAGGCACAAACACAGTTTTCGTAAGTGGTCTTACCACCGTGGCTGGTTGGCAATACGTGGTCCAATGTAGCAGTTTTACCAGTTACATCATCGCCGCAGTATTGGCAAGTGAACAAGTCACGTAGGAATACATTCTGTTTGGAGAACCGAACAGAAACCTTCTTCTTTTGGTATTCCTTCAAGATCATAACCGCAGGCACAGGAGTTTCCCATGTGGCGCTGTGTACGATCCAATCGTCGTACCATTCTAACACCGTGGCTTTGTCCAATACCATGTATTGAATAGCAACTTCCCAAGTGATCACACTCAGTGGAAGCACGGAGATTGGCGCAGCATCTGCGTTAAGTATAAGTGTATGTGACATGATAACAGTATTTATAGTGGTTAAACTAGAGTGTTTATTATAACATAAATTATCAGAATAATCAACTAAATACCGTATGGATCTCAGAAAAAACGAGTCACAAAAGGATAAAAGATGACGTTGACGTATATAAACACCGGTAGTGGACCCAATTCCGGAGACGGTGATAGCATAAGATTGGCATTCAACAAGATTAATAATAATTTTGCTGTTATCAATGCCAGTTCGGGCGTCACTTCTCGAACTTATGTTGGCTATACTCCACCTAGCTATGCCAGTACAGGAACACTTTGGTATGATACCAATACTGGTGTAACATACATATACTTTGACGATTCCTGGGTTGATGCCAATCCATCTGTAAGAGGCCCAATTGGCCCACAAGGCCCCGGCGGCTTAAATGGAGCAGACGGTGTTAACGGCCCACAAGGTCCAAGTGGCCCTCGTGGACTACAAGGACCACAAGGTGCTGCCAGTACAGTAAGTGGTCCAATGGGTCCACAAGGTCCACAAGGCCCTGCTGGTACAAACGGAACAGCAGGTGCTCCTGGTCCAAGCGGTCCAAGTGGCCCTCGTGGACTACAAGGACCACAAGGTGCTGCCAGTACAGTAAGTGGTCCAATGGGTCCACAAGGTCCTGCTGGTACAAACGGAACAGCAG
>Ga0114959_10002409_pt1 | contig 15434 bp, 8 predicted proteins | sample C_130625_EF_Meta_FD_87317 | JGI IMG/M metagenome (GOLD analysis project Ga0114959, IMG submission 87317) | Freshwater microbial communities from Lake Croche, Canada to study carbon cycling - C_130625_EF_MetaG | ecosystem: Environmental > Aquatic > Freshwater > Lake | place: Lake Croche, Canada...
AGTTTGTATGGTGATCGGTGCTGCTGGCTGCCGGGCCGTGGGAAGGGGGAGCGTGATGCGTTCTGTCTTGGCGGGTCCTCGTCGCCTGCTGCCGAGCCACAGGTCACGACGCTCCGTGGCGGGCCTCATTCCTGGTGTCGTCGCCATCCTTGCTGGCATGCTCGCGGGAGGCCCGGCAGCAGCACAGTTGCCGTCCGCCCGTCTCGATGCGATTCTCCCGGCCGGTGGCCCCGCTGGCACGACGTTCACGATGACGCTTCACGGCGTCGATCTCGACGACCTTGCCGAGCTGCGGTTCTCCCATCCGGGAATCTCGGCGAAGCCGCATCTGGCAGAGCCCGGCCCCTTCGATCGCCCCCCCTACGGCAACGGGCCTGGGGCGGTGGAAAACCAGTTCGATGTCACCGTGGCTGCCGACGTTCCAGCCGGTGCGCACAGCGTTCGCGTCGTCGGGCGCTACGGCTTGTCGCCGGCCCGGACCTTCTTTGTCGATCCCCTCGCGGTGCTGTCGGGGCCGGAGCCCGATCGGCCCGATGACGAGCCTCTCGCCGTCCCGCTGCCGGGGATCATCGACGGCGCTTTCAATCCGGCCGGTGATGTCGATCGCTTTTCCATCGATGCCAAGGGGGGAGAGCGACTCACGATCCGGGTGCTCGCCAGACAGATCGATTCGCGGGCCCGGCCGGTCGTCTCGATCGCCGCTCCTGACGGAAGGATCGTCGCTGCGGCCCGCGCCGACGGTGGCGCCGACGCCGTGCTCGGCATCACGTTCCCCGCCGATGGCCGCTACGTCCTCGAGGTTCGGGATGAGATCCACGGTGGAGGAGGAGATCATCCCTACCGGCTGGTGCTCACCACCGCCCCCTGGCTGGCCGCCATCTTCCCCGCCGCGGCGCTGCCCGGGTCGAACGAGGAGGTCCTTCTGCTCGGCCGTGATCTTCCGGGGGGGCAGCCGTCAACAATGACACTCGACGGCGCGCCCCTCGAGGAGCTGCGAATGCGGGTCGCTCTCCCGGCCGACAGCGCCGGCGGGATCCGCTTCGACGGTCGGCTCGAGCCGGGGCAGTTCGCGGTCGATGGTGTCGGCGTGAAGGTCGATGGTCCGGGCGGACCCTCGAATCCCCTCCTCCTGTCGGTGGCCACTCAGGCGCCCGTCCGCGAGGCCGATGGCAACGACCGGCCCGCAAGCGCCCAGCCACTTTCGCTGCCGTGCGAGGTGGCGGGGAGATTTCATCCGCGGCGCGATGTCGATTGGTATTCGTTCGAGGCGAAGAAGGATGACCGGCTGTGGATCGAGGTCTGGTCGCACCGGCTCGGCTCCCCGGTCGATCCGGCGCTCGTCATCCAGCGGGTCGAGCCACCGGCCGAAGGAGCCACGGAGCCGAAGGTGACGGTCGTGGCGAACGTCGACGATGCCGGTCAGGTGACCGGCATGAACGACATGACGAGGCGTCACGGCGGGCGGGAGTTCGACCAGCGGAGCTTCGATCCGGCGCTGTTGTTCACGGCGCCGGCCGACGGCACCTACCGGCTCCTCCTCCGCGAGAGCCGCTCGCAGGTCCGTGATGATCCGCGCCTCGTCTACCGGCTCGTCGTCCGTCCGCCACAGCCCGACTTCAGGATCGTGGCCGTGCCGGTCGACACGTCGGGCGCGCTCCTGCTGCGCAAAGGGGGGCGGGAGATGGTGCGCGTCATCATCGCCCGGCTCGACGGTTTTGACGGCGAGGTGACGGTGGTGGCGACCGGTCTGCCGGCAGGGGTGACCGCGGCGGAGATCGTCATCGGGCCGGGGAGTTCCGTCGGCTATCTCACCCTCTCGGCCGACGCCGGGGCGGCGCCTGTCCAGGGGGCGCTGGCTGTCAGCGGCCGGGCCACGATCGCGGGGCAGCCGGTCGCCCGCGACGCCCGATACGGCATGGCCCTCGACACGCTGCCGTTCGTGCAGCCGGATGGGCAGGGGCAGAGCGTCCGGTCCCGCCTCATCGAGCGGATCATGGTGAGCGTGTCGGCTGACGAGACGGCGAGCGTGGCCCTCGGCCTTGGCGATGGAAAGCCGATCGAGACCTGCCGGGGCGCGGTCGTGAAGGTTCCCTGGACGGCGACCCGTGCAGAGGGCGCCACCGCGGCGATCACGGGCTTTGTCCTCGGATTGCCCCCCGGCATGAATCTGCCGCAGGTGGCGATCGGCGGCGGCAATGCGGGCGAGTTCGAGCTGCGCCCTCCGGCGACGATCCCCCCGGGGACCTATTCCTTCATCGTCGCGGGATCGATGCAGGGGCTTCAATACGCGCGCAACCCCGAGGCGGCCACGAAGGCCAAGGGGAAGGCCGACGCATTCGCGACGGTGGTCACCGAGACGCAGGCTGCCGGGCAGAAGGCGCAGCAGGAGGCCCAGGCGGCGGCCACCGCCTGGGCCGCTGCTGGAGCCGAGGCGAACTCGCTCAATCAGGCGGCCGTGGCTGCCGGGCAGGCGGCAGTCCAGGCGTCCACGGCGGTCACCGCGGCGGAACAGACGCTCGCCGCGGCGACGACGCGGTCGGAGGGGGCGCCGGGCGATGTGGCCCTCCAGGCCGAGGTGGTCAAGGCCCGCCAGATGCTCGATGAGGCGACGGCCAAGGGGAAGCTCGCCGCCGAGGCGATGGTGGCGGCGACGGCGAAGCACGAGGAGTCGGTCGTCAAGCGGACGGCTGCCGAGGAGATGAAGCAGCGGATGGAGGAGGGGGCACGCGAGGCGCAGAAGCTGTCGCAGTTGGCACAGCAGGAGAAGCAACGCCTCGATCAGAAGTCGCAGCAGCAGCAGTCGCAGTCGGCGCCTCGCGGCATCAACGTCAACCTCCCCTCGCCGCCGGTCATCATCAAGATCGCCGATCATCCACTCCAGGTGGGCAATCTCCCGGACCGCGTCGCGCTCAAGGCAGGGGGGATAGTGGAGGTGCCGTTCCGGGTCGAGCGTCTGTTTGGATTCACCGGTGACGTTTCCGTCCAGTGCCAGCCCCCCTCGACCGCTGGCGGTTTTCCGCAGGCATCGCTGAACCTTCAGAGTGCGATGGCCGACGGGAAACTCGTCATCACGCTGCCGCCGACGGCGTTGCCCGGCGAACATCGTGTCCCGCTGCGATTCAGCCTGAACTTCAACGGTCAACCGCTTTCCTTCGAGCGCCCGGTGGTGTTCGTCGTTGAACCCACCGATCCGGCCCCCCCGAAGTGATCCACCGTCCCGCGCCGCCCCGATCGCCGGAGGGGGGGTGAACCTGGAGTCGACTCCGATGTCAGCCCCTTTGACTCGTTTGCTTTTGGCTCTGCTCCTCGTCGTGGCGATGTTCGTGGGCGGCCCGGCGCTCGCCGAGCCGATCGCAGTCGATGAGGTAAAGCGGGATGAGCCGGTGATGTTCGAGAGGGACATCCTCCCGATCCTGCGGCGCAATTGTCTCGCCTGCCACAGCCGTTCGGAGCGGCAGGGGGATCTGGTCATGGAGACGCGAGCCGAGATCCTCGCCGGCGGCGACACCGGCCCCGCGATCGTGCTGGAGAAGGGGGAGGAGAGCCTGCTCCTCACGCTCGCCGCCCATCGTCGCGAGCCGGTCATGCCTCCGGCCGGGAATGACGTTGCCGCGGTGGCGCTGACGCCTGCGGAGCTCGGGCTCCTACGGTTGTGGATCGATCAGGGGGCGCGGGTGGCCGGCGCCGGAGGGGCACCGGTGCCGACACGCTGGCAGCCGATGCCGGCCGGATTCAATCCCGCCCTCGCCGTGGCCCTCGCCCCCGATGGCCAGACGGTGGCTTCGGCTGTCGCCAACCGGCTCCGGCTCCATCATGTTGTCACCGGTGGGCTCGTGACCGAGTTCGTCGACTCGCGGACCGGCACCGGCGTGGCGCATCGCGACGTCATCGGCGCCCTCGCCTTCGATCCCTCCGGCGACACGCTCGCGTCGGGGGGCTTTCGCGAGGTGAAACTGTGGCGCCGGCCGCGTGATGTGAAGGCTTGGCAGGGATCGGCCGGCGGGCCGACCCCAGTGATGGCCGTCACGCCCGACGGCAGGCTCGTGGCGACCGCTGCCGGTGCTGTCGTGAAGACGTGGGATGCCGCCACGGGGGCGGCGGGACGCGAGTTCGCCGGGCATGCGGAACGGATCACGGCACTCGGCTTCCCGGGGGATGGTACGACGCTCGTCTCGGCTTCGGCCGACGGCATGATCCGCCTCGCCGCCGCCACCGACGGAACGCTCCGGGGTGTCGTCGAGACGCCGTTGCCGGTGACGGCCTTCGACATCGTCCCCCACGCCGGTCGGCCCGGGGGGCGGCTGGTCGTCGCCGGTGCCGACAACCAGCTCCGCACCTTCGAGCTTCCCGAACGCGCTCCGCAGAAGACGATCGCTACCGTGGTGGCTGACCGCCGCGCCGTGACGACCCACGACCGGCGCTGGATGGCCGTGGCGGAGCCGGCCGATAGTGGCCGGACGCGTCTGGAAGTGCTCAAGGTCGATGCCGCCGGGCGGACTGAGCCACAATCGTCGTTCACGCTCCCCCCGCTCGCCGCCCCGATGACGGCGCTGGTCCTCCTGCCCAGTGCGGCGAAGGAGGCGATCCCAAGGATCGTCCTCGGCACAGGCGACGGCCTGCTGACGCTTGTCGCGGTGCCGGCGGATGGCGTCGGCGGAGAGGGGCGGATGGAGCGCCGCTGGCGCGCGGCTACGGCGAAGGTGACGGCGCTCGCGGCTGCCAGCGATGGAAAGACTCTCGCCACCGGTCTTGAGAATGGTCAGGCGACGCTGTGGCGGATTGGGGAGGATGCCCCGCGCGGGGCGCCGGTCGCGACGGACGTGGCTGCGGTAACGGCCTCTGCCCATCATCCCGCCCGCCGGCTCGTTGCCCTGGCTGGGAGCCTCGACGGCAAGCCGGTGATCCGTGTCATCCGGCTCGAAGGGGGGGTGATCGCGGCCACGCTTCCGGGCCATGAGGGGGGAACGACGGCGCTCACCTTCTCGGCCGACGGCGGGCGGGTGGTTTCGGGGGGCGCTGATGGGATCGTCCGGCTCTCCGATTGGACAAATGCCGCGGCCTCACCGATCGGTCGTTTCGAGGCGGGGGGGGCGGTGACCGCCGTTGCCGTCAGCCCCGATGTGACGCTCGTGATGGCGGCACGGGCCGATGCGGTGCTCCGCACTTGGACCGTGGCCGACGGCATGGCGGGCAAGGATCTCCCGGGGCATACCGGGAAGGTCCTTGCGGCCGGTTTCCTGGCGGGTAACCAGCCCTGGTCGGTAGGCGCCGACCGGTCGGTCAAGGTCTGGAATGTCGCCGAAGCCCGTCAGGCTTCGGCGTGGGATCTCCCTTCGCCGCCGACGGCGCTGGGCCTGTCGGCCGATGGCAACACGCTGGTGGCTGCCGGCGAAGACAAACTCGTCCGCGCCCATGCCCTGGCCAATGGCCAGATCCAGCAGACGTTCACCGGCCATACCGCGCCAGTCGTCGCGGTGGGCCTGGCCAGCGACGGCAAGCGGTTGGTATCGCTCGAACGCGACGGCGGGCGCGAAGGGACGTTTCTCTGGGATGTGCCGACCGCGCGCCTCGCCGAGGCGGTCGACCAGGCAGTGGTGGCGGAATCTCCCCGGATCGGTCTGCTCCTCGACGGGGCGGAGAACGCCTCCCTGGTGATCCGTGGAGACGGTCGGTTGCTGCCCGCTGACCTCCGCTTCGCCAGGCATCTCGACGGGGGCCAGCAGGGGGTTAGCGGCTTGGCGTTCCTCGGCGGTGGCCAGCAGGTGATTGCCGCGGCGGTCGACGGATCGATCCGTGGCTATCAGGTCGAGTCGGGGCAGGGGGTGTTCACGGCCGGCCATGGCGTCGCGATCCGCACGCTGGCGGTGGCCGACGAGCAAACCTTCGCCACCGGGGGCGCGGATGGATCGTTGCGCCTCTGGCAGGCGGGGGGAGCTGCCTTCGGCATCCACGGGATCGGCAATCTCGGCGGGGAGGTGACGGCGCTCGCCTGGTCGGACGACCGGACACGGATCGTCACCGCCGTTGCCGGTGCCAAGCCGACCGTGATGATCCACGACACCGCCACCGGTGTGCTCCTCCAGCGGTTCACGAGCCACGCCCAACCGGTGACGCATCTGGCCTGCGTCGTTGCCGGGGGGGGAGGCAACGCCGGGCCTGAGGGGGCGCAGTGGGTGCTGTCGACGGCGGCCGACGGTGCCTGGCGCTGGCAGGTGGTGGCCGGCCGGTCGATGGCGGGGCTCAACCAGAATCCGGTGCATGGCGGAGCGGTGACGGCCGTGGCCCGCTTTCCGGGTGACGGTGGAGAGGTGCTGACCGGCTGTGCCGACGGCGTGGCCCGGCGGATCCGTCTCGCCGACGGGCAGGTCGTCACGCAGTATGCCCACGGTGGCCCGGTGGCTGGGGTGGCGGTGAGTGCCGATGGGGCACGGGTGGCGACCGTGGGGGAGAACAAGCTGGCCCGCCTCTGGCAGGCGGGGGGGCAGCAGGTGGCGGAACTGCGCGGCGACCAGCGCCTGCGCACGGCCATGGCCGGACTCACGCGACAGGTGACCACCGCCACCGAACGAGTGGCCCGCACGAAGCAACTCCTCGAGGCCGCTGACAAGGATCTGCCGGTCCGCAACGACCTGTTCACGAAGGCGACGGCGGCACTCGCTGCGGCGACGACCGATGTCCAGCAGAAGACCACCGCGGCGATGCAGGCGAACGACGCGAAGACAGCCGCTGAGCGGGAATCGATCGCCGCATCCGCTGCGGCCCGCGCGATGCTCCTGACGAAGGCGAAGGCTGATCAGGCCGTGAAGGAGGTGGGGGTGGAATTGCAGGTGGCCCAGCAGCGCGTCGTGCAGCGGCAGGCGGCCTCCGATGCCAGGCCAGCCGACGCCGGCCTCAAGCAGGCCGTAGCCGAAGCCACGGCTGTCGTGCCACAGGTGCAGCAGAAGCAGCAAGGCGCCCAGGCGATGGCGCAGGCCGCAGCCCAGGCAGCCACCACCGCCGCAACGGCGGCGGGGGCCGCAGCCACGAAGGCGACTGAGGCCGGGAAGCCGGCGGCCGCCGCCGTCGCCGCCCTGAAGACGGCAGAGGGGGCGAAGAGACTGGCGATGCAGCAGGGAGAGATTGCCAAGCGGGAGTTGGAGCAGGCCCAAGTCTCCCTCCAGGTGGCGCGCGACAGCCACCAGCGCGCCGAGGGGACGCTCAACGAGACGAAGGGGCGGCTCGATGCCACGACCGGCGCCGCGAATGCAGCCGAGCAGCCGATCCGCCGTGTGGCCTTCTCTCCCGACTCGACCCGCCTGGTAACGGTCGGTGATTTCCCTTCGGCCCACGTGTGGGACGCAGTCAGTGGAGCAGCACTCTCCTCGTATGCCGGGGGAGGAGGGGGGCTTGTATCGGTGGCCTATCTCTCTGGATCACGCTTCGTGACACTTGCCGCGGACGGCGCCCTCGTCGCCTGGGAGACGAATCCCCCCTGGACGCTCGCGGCAACGATCGGTGGGGATGATCAGCCGGGGCTGATCGCCGACCGGGTGATGAGCGTCGACTTCAGTGCCGACGGCACGCAACTCCTCGTCGCAGGCGGTGTGCCTTCGCGGTCCGGAGAGCTGGCGATCTTTCAGGTCGCTGACGGAGCGAGGAGCTTCCATCTCCCCGAGGCGCACGACGATGTCGTCCATGCGGCCCGGTTCTCACCCGACGGGCGAAGGGTCGCATCCGGGGGGGCCGATAAATATCTGCGGACCTTCGATATCGCCTCGATGAAGCCTCTGCGCCGTTTCGAGGGGCATACGAACTATCTCCTCGGGGTGGCCTGGAAGGGGGATGGGCTCGAGATCGCCTCGGCGGGCGCCGATGCGGCCGTGAAGGTGTGGGATGCCGACTCCGCCGATCAGAGGCAGTCGATCGGCGGATTCACCCGCCATGTCACGGCGGTGGAGTATCGCGGGGCGACCGACGAGATCGTGTCGACCAGCGGCGACAAGCAGGTGCGCGTCCACAACGCCAGCAACGGCGGCCTTACCCGGACAATCCCTTCCGTGCCGGCGTGGCTCCACGGCCTCGATGTGACGGCGAGTGGGGAGATCGTTGCCGCGGGGAGCGCCGATGGCACCGTCTACGTGTGGAATGCCACGAACGGGCAGGTGTTGGCGATGATCCCTGCGGAGATGAACGGCGGCGAGAAGGGAGCCAAGCAGGGGACGGAGCCCTGACCCAGCGCGATTACACGTCGCGGCCGGTCGCCAAGATCACCGGTCAGACGAGCTCCTCGATCGGTCGCCCCTGCTCGATCATGTACACGGGGCGTCCGGCCTGATTGACATACTGAACCCGTCCCTCGATCCCCAGCACCTGGAAGATTGTCGCCATCAGGTCCTGCGGGCCGATCGGTGTGGTCTTGGGGACATCAACCTTCTCGGCCGATTCACCGATCACTTGCCCCATCTTCAGGCCGCCACCGGCCAAGGCCAACGTGCTCAACGGGGCCCAGTGGTCGCGGCCGGCGCCGCCATTGATCTTCGGGGTGCGACCGAATTCACCACTGACGACGAGGAGGATCTTCTCGTCGACGCCGCGCATTGCCATGTCCTCCACGAGGGCCGAAACGGCCCGGTCGAGCGCTGGCCCGAGCGTGTCCATCGCGGCCTTGATGCCGGTATGCATGTCCCATCCGCCGTGGCTGACGGTCACGAACCCGCAACCGGCCTCACAAAGCCGGCGGGCCTGGAGGAGCTGCTGGCCGAGGCCCGGGCCGTAGCGGTCGACGACGCGCGGGTCTTCGTACTTCAGGTCGAAGGCCTGCTGCGAGCGGCTGAGGATGATGTCGAAGGCCTGCTGCTCGAAGGCGTCGAGCCCCTCGACCAAGCCGCTACGGTCGACCGAGCGGCGGACGGTGTCGATGCCCGCGAGCAGATCGCGGCGGCCATCGAGCCGATCCTTGCCGACGACGAGCGCCATGTTCTGCCGCGCCTCGCCCCCCGGATCGAACGGGCCGAAGGCTGTGCCGAGGAACGAGGGGCCGTCGGCGTAGATGCCACCGATGCGGACGTACGTCGGGATCCCGGATTGCGGGTGATTGGTGCCACGCTGCCGGGCGAGGATCGAACCGATGCCGGGGCGGTCCGGCACGGCGCCGTTGTCGGCGAGCCGGTTGTCGTAGCCGGTCATGACGTAATGCGTGCCGCCGGAGTGACCGCTGTTGGTGTGAGCGAAGCTGCGGACGATCGCCAGCTTGTCGGCGATCTTGGCCATCCGTTCGAAGTTGCCTCCGAAGGAGACGCCGGAGAGGTTCGTCGCAACCTCGCCGGTGACGCTGCGGTACTCCGCCGGCGCCGTCATCTTCGGGTCGAAGGTCTCGACGTGGGTCGCTCCACCGCCGAGCCACAGCCAGATCACCGAGGTATCTTTCGTGGCGAGCCCGGCGTCGGCCCGTGCGGCGCGGGTCCGGAGGAGTTGCCCCAACCCGAGGCCGCCGACGGCGTGGGCCCCCATCCGCAAAGCGCCCAAGCCGAGCGAGCCCACCTTGATCATGTCGCGGCGTCCGAGGCCGGCGCAGTTTCTATGGATTCGCCCCGTGGGAATCTCGAGCATGATCGCCCTCCTGATTGAAGGTCGTGAACCGTTGGCCCCTCCGTCGCATCCCGGATTCTAGCTTTTTCTCGATCGATCTTTCAATGCCTGGGCTGGCTTTTGGCCGATGCTCACGCGTTCGGGAACATGCGGGTCAGCGTGGTGCGGGAGGTTCAGCCGGCAGGGGGGGAAGGACCCATCCCCCGCCGCCGGCGTCGAGCGTTGCAATCGTCGTGTCGTTCTCGATGAACGTCACCGGCCCAGGTTCGCACGCGGGGATCCAGGCAATCGCTGCCTGCTTGATCGAGAATGAGCTTTGGGCTGTCGAGGGCTTGAAGCGGCAGCGGACCTCCAGGACGCCTTCGTTCTTGACGACCCGCTCGATCGTGAGCACGCTTCCCCCGTCGCCACCGACGACCCGGGCGACGACGACCAGATGCTCCTTTTCAAACGCAGTATCCGGCGGGGCGAACGGCTTCTTGCCGCCGATCACCGGCGCGGGATGGAAGAGGCGGGCGTAGTCTGCCGGGGTGCTGACGACCGCACAGAGGAGCTCCGTGCCGGCATCCCAGTTGACGACGAAGTTCTGGTAGCGGGCCGGATCGTCGCGACGGAGTGGGATTGCAAGGCTGGCGGCGGGCTCGGCAGCGCCGACGACGATCATCGATCCGACGGTATGGAGGGAGAGTGCCAGGGCACCGCGGCGGGAGAGGGGTGAAGGTCGTCTGGGGGAAGGCATCGCGGTGGCTCCGTTGGAGGGACGCGGTGAACAAGATTTCCTGTCTCCCCGGGCGCTGCGGCGACATCGAGGATCCGGCGGTGAGTCGCGACGGGGTGATAGCAATGATGGTACAACTTTTTCCGAATCGTCTGCCGATCCGGGGGTGTGTCGCCCGGACATGCCCCCATGGAAACGAGGAGTCGACGCGATGCGAACTGGTGCTGTCGGTGGTGATGCAGGACGGGCAGGGGGCGGGCTGGGCATGATGATCGTGGCGCTCGTGATGATCGTCGCGCTCGCCGCCGGAACGCCTGGGCTCGGGCTACGGCAGGCAGAGGGGCAGGAACCGGCCAAGCCGGCGGCTGACAAAGCCCCGGACGCAAAGCCGGTCGACACCGTGACGGCGGAGAAGGGGCGCTTCGAAGTCGCCTTCGAGGCGAAGGGGGACTTTGATCCCGTCGATGCCACGGTCGTGCAATTCAAGCCGGAGCAGTGGGCGCAGCCGCTCGAGATCGTGCGGATCGTCGCTCACGGGACGCGCGTCAACGCCGGCGACGTGCTCGTCGAGCTCGATACCGAGAAGCTCGACCGGGCAATCGCGGATCTCGAGCTCGATCTCGCTCTGGGGGAGAAGACCCTCGAGATTGCCCGCCGCGAACTGCCGGTGACCGAGGCCCTCCAGCCCCTGGAACTGGCCGAGACGGAGCGCGACACGCTCGCAGCCACCGAGGATCTCGCCAGGTTTCTCGCCGTCGGCCGGACGCTTGCCGAGGATTCGGCCCGCTTCCGCCTCAAGGCCTCGGAGGAGCAGCTGAAGTATTCCCGCGAGGAGCTGCGGCAGCTCGAGAAGATGTACAAGGACAAGGACCTCACCGAGGAGACGGAGGAGATGATCCTCCAGCGGACGCGGTTCGATGTCGAATCGGGGGAGTTCAACCTCCGTCGCACCGGCGTCGACACCGACTCGGCCTTGACCCTCGAGGTGCCGCGAAAGGAAGCGGCCCTTCAAGATGCGGCCGCGAAGGCAAAGCTCATGCTTGAAAAGGCGCGGGCCACGTCGGCTCTCGCTCTCGAACAGAAGCGGCTAACGCTGAAGAAAGCGGAACGCGACCGGGTCGAGGCGCTGCGGAAGATGCGCGATCTCCAGCAGGACAGGGCCGGGATCCCCCTCAAGGCCCCGCGGTCGGGAATCGTCTACTACGGCAAGCAGCATGACGGCGCCTGGACGACCGCAGCCGTGGCCGCCAAGGCGGCGGTCGGGCAGGGGGTGCCGGTGGGGGATCTCGTGTTCACGGTCGTCGATCCGGAGCGGGTCGCGTTCCGGGTGAAGGTCGACGAGAAAGACCTCCATCTCCTCAGCCCCGGGCTCAAGGGGCGCGTCGAACTGGCCGGTTTTCCCGACGCCGAAGGGACGATCGCGCTCGAGTCCGCGACGATGGTGCCGCGCGATGGAAAAGTCGACGCCCGGTTCGCCGTCACCGTGCCGGCTGGCGGTGTGAAGCCGCTCCCGGGCATGACGGGAAGCGCTCGCTGCCAGGTTTATTCGCGGCCCGATGCGGTGACGCTTTTGTCTACGGCCATTTTTCGTGACGACGATGGCAAGAAGATCGTCTGGCTGCCGGGGAAGGATGGAGCTGCGGCGGAGAAGCGGGTCGTGAGGACGGGGCGTACCTCCGGCGGAAAGACCGAGATCCTCGAAGGGGTCGCGGCGGGAGATGTCGTCCGATCGAGCCGGCCGTGAAGCCGAAAGGCTTGTAACGCGACGTGTGGCGACGAGCAACGACCCAACGCGAGGAGATTTCGATGACCATGGCACGAACCTTGACGTTGCTCTTCGCCGCCCTTGTGGTCTTGGTCCTCGTGCCATCGGCCCGGGGGGATGAGGCGCCGGCGGCCGGCGACGCGGCGGTGGTGGTGGAGGAGGATCGCGATCCGATCCCGCGGCCCAAGGGGCCGGCATCGATGTCACCGGCCGAGATCGACGGGGCGATCGACCGTGGCCGGCGGTTCCTCGTCGGCATCCAGAATCCTGACGGCTCCTTCGGCTCGGCAGAGAACACGAAGGATCTCAACATCATGGCCGGGATCGGCTCCCACCTCGGCTTCCGGGCGGCAACGACGGCGATGTGCGTCCAGGCGCTCATCGAGGAGGATGACGGCTCTGCCGAAGTTGGCGAGGCGATCGCCCGGGGAGAGAAGTGGCTCTTCGACGAGCTGCCGAACGTCCGCCGCGACAACCCGATGCTGATCTACAACGTCTGGGCCCACGGCTACGGCATCCAGGCGCTCGTGGCGATGCATGGCCGCAAGCCCGATGACGTGGCCCGGCGCGAGCGGATCGAGGGCTTGATCCGCGGGCAGTACGAGAAGCTCGAGAAGTATGAATCGGCCGAAGGGGGCTGGGGCTACTACGACTTCAAGAACGGCACGCAGCGGCCGGCATCGTCATCGACGAGCTTCGTCAACGCGATGGTTCTCGTCGCCTTCGCTGATGCCCGCGGGATCGGGGTGCCACCGCCGGAGAAGGTCACGAAGCGCGCCATCGAGGCGACGGAACTCCAGATGCTCCCCGATTTCAGCTACCTCTACGGCACCTACCTGCGGAACAAGCCGCGCCGCGGGATCAACCGACCGGCCGGGAGCCTCGGCCGCAGTCAGGCCTGCAATCTGGCGCTGCGGCTGTGGGGCAACGAGAAGATCACCGATCAGGTCTACGAGGACTGGCTCGATCGGCTCGTGACCCGCAATGGCTGGCTCGATCTCGGCCGGAAGCGGCCGATTCCGCACGAGTCGTTCTTCCAGGTGGCCGGCTACTTCTACTACTTCGGCCACTACTACGCCGCTCGCGTCATCGAGGAGCTTCCCCCGGAGAAGCGCCCCTTCTACCAGGATCACCTCGCGCGGATCCTCATCGACGTTCAGGATGCCGACGGATCGTGGTGGGATTACCCGCTCTACAACTACCACCAGCAGTACGGCACCGCGTACGCGATCATGTCGCTCCACCGCTGCCGCCGTGCGCGGGAATGAGGCCAAGACGACGCCGCGATGACGAGCCCTGCCACAGCCATGTCGCCGGATGCCGCTCCGCGCCGCACGGCGATCGTCACCGGGGCCGCGAGCGGCTTGGGGCGTGCGCTCTGTGAGCGACTCGCCCGCGACGGCTATTGTGTCGCGATCTGCGACATCGATCTGTCCGGCGCCGCCGAGACGCTTGCCCGCGTCGAGGCCGCCGGCGGCAGCGGCCGGATCGAGCCGCTCGACGTGGCCGATCCGGCGGCTTGGCAGTCGCTTCGGGAGCGGCTCGAGCAGGATTGGCCCCACCTCGATCTCCTCGTCAACAACGCTGGCGTGGCGGTGTCGGGGGATGTGGGGCGCTGTTCGCTCGACGATTGGCACTGGATCGTCGATGCCAATCTGTGGGGCGTGATCCATGGGTGTCATGTCTGTGTCGACTGGCTGAAGCGCAACCCGCGCGGCAGTCATGTCATCAACACGTCGTCGCTGGCAGCGATCGGTTCGTTTCCGGGGATGGCGGCCTACAACGTCACGAAGGCGGCGGTGGTGTCGTTTTCCGAGACGCTCCACTCCGAGCTCGGCCGGCACGGCGTCGGGGTGACGGTCCTCTGTCCGTCGTTCTTCCCGACGGCGTTGATCGACAACGGTCGGTTCGCGAGCCCTGCCGAGCGGCGGATTGCCAAGGCCGAGTTCACTCGCACGACGCTCACGGCGGAAGCGGTGGCCGATGCGGCCGTGCGGGCGGTGGTGAGGAAGCAGCTCTACGTCATCCTTCCGGCGAAGGCCCGCGTCATCTGGTGGATCAAGCGACTTTCGCCCAGGCTGTTCTTCCGAGTCATCGCCCTCGAGGTAAACCGGCGGCTTAACGCCCGGTGACGGCGGCGTTCACGCCGGCCGGCGATTCGGCTTCCACCCCGTCTGCGTCTCGAGCGCCTCGAGCAGGAGCACGAGGAGGAGGAGCGGCGTCAGCCAGCGTGCGAGCCCCTGCCAAGCCACCGGCCGAGGGGCCGTCCAGATGTCGCTCAAATCGAGTCGCTCGACGCCGCCGCTGGCCAGCGCCGCGGCGCGGACCTGATCGCGTCGCCGAGGATCGAACGTCCATTCCGGATCGACCGTGACATCGAGCGGGCCGGCCGAGAGCACCGCGTCGCCCACCGCCACCGCCCCGCGGAGGAAGTCGGTGTCGGTGAGTTCGACCGAGGCGCTGTAGGCGCCGGGGGCGATCCGCTCCCAGGGGATCGGGGCGGTCGCGCCACCGCTGCCGCGGGCGACTGCCAGCCGCGGCGAGGCGACCGCGAGCCGATCGGCCCAAGACTCATCGTGATGGAGCTCAAACCGAACCCGACTGCCATCGACGGTGGTCCGCAGCCCGATCCCTTCCGGGGCCGAGGGACCGACGAGCCAGCGGCCGAGCGTGCCAACCAGCGCCGTGCAGCCCTCCCAGGCCCGCGTCGACTCGGAATGTTCCCCACCCAAAGGAAAGGCGATCGACGCGGCCCGGCCGGAGCCCCGCTGCCAGAAGGCGACAAGCGGTGCGGCATAGTCGTCGGTCGAGACGGCTGCCTGCGCGGCTTGGGGCTTCAGGTAGACGAGGTTGTAGGCCGGGATCGTCGCCGGCCAGTCGAGCGGGCTGGCGGCGATTTCGAGCCATCCGGGGGTGCCATTGACGCCGACGGGGTCCTCGAGGAACGCGGAGCGGGCGATGGTCGCCGTCTCCATCTGAAAGAGCGCCGGCAGCTCGGCGGCGTCGGCATTGAAGAACACCCGTCCATTGCCGAGGCGGGCGACGTCGCGGAGGAACTCGGCATCGGAATCTTTTTCCGAGCCGAGCCCGATGACGCTCACGGTGCACTTCGCCGCGGTCATCTCCGCGAGGAGCGCCTTGTACTCCCCCGGTTCCTCGGCGTCGGCGGCATCGGCAAACAGGATCACATGCCGCTGGCCGACCTCGGCATCGCGAAGCATCGACCATGCCGCCTTGAGGCCGGTGTAGCAGTAGATCCCGCCGCCGCCGCTGGTCACGCGCCGCGTGGCACTGATGAGCCGCTGGCGGTTGGGGCCAACGGCGACGAGCCCGTCGGAGAGTGGATGGGGGGCGGAATCGACGGGGATCACCGCCACGAAGTCG
>Ga0114959_10002410_pt1 | contig 15432 bp, 9 predicted proteins | sample C_130625_EF_Meta_FD_87317 | JGI IMG/M metagenome (GOLD analysis project Ga0114959, IMG submission 87317) | Freshwater microbial communities from Lake Croche, Canada to study carbon cycling - C_130625_EF_MetaG | ecosystem: Environmental > Aquatic > Freshwater > Lake | place: Lake Croche, Canada...
CGCCAACTCGGATACTGAGATCGGCAACATCATCTCCGAGGCGATGGAGAAGGTCGGCAAGGAAGGCGTGATCACGGTTGAAGACGGCAAGTCGCTGAACAACGAACTCGACGTGGTCGAGGGCATGCAGTTCGATCGCGGCTATCTGTCGCCCTACTTCATCAACAACCCCGACAAGCAGATCGCGGTGATGGAAGATGCGTTCGTGCTCCTGCACGACAAGAAAATCTCCAACATCCGTGACCTGCTGCCGGTGCTCGAGCAGGTGGCCAAAGCCGGCCGCCCGCTGCTGATCGTGGCAGAAGAAGTCGAAGGCGAGGCCCTGGCAACGCTGGTCGTCAACAACATCCGCGGCATCCTCAAGACGGTTGCAGTCAAGGCGCCGGGCTTTGGTGATCGTCGCAAGGCGATGCTCGAAGACATGGCCATCCTGACCGGCGGCACGGTCATTGCCGAAGAAACCGGCATGACCCTCGAGAAAGCCACGCTTCAGGACCTCGGCCGCGCCAAGCGCGTCGAAGTCGGCAAAGAGAACACCATCCTGATCGACGGCGCCGGCGAAGAAGCCAATATCGAAGCCCGCGTCAAAGCGATCCGCTCGCAGATCGAAGAAGCCACCAGCGACTACGATCGCGAAAAGCTCCAGGAGCGTGTTGCCAAGCTGGCAGGCGGCGTTGCAGTCATCCGCGTCGGCGCAGCTACTGAAGTCGAAATGAAAGAGAAGAAGGCCCGCGTGGAAGACGCCCTGCACGCCACCCGTGCGGCCGTCGAGGAAGGCATCGTCGCCGGTGGCGGCGTGGCCCTGCTGCGTGCCCGCTCGACCATCACGGTCAAGGGCGACAACGCCGATCAGGATGCCGGCATCAAGATCGTCATGCGCGCCATCGAAGAGCCGCTGCGCCAGATCGTTGCCAACTGCGGCGACGAGCCGAGCGTGGTGGTCAACAAGGTCCTGGAAGGCAAGGGCAACTTCGGCTGGAACGGCTCGGACGGCTCCTACGGCGACCTGGTCCAGATGGGTGTTGTCGATCCGACCAAAGTGACCCGTATGGCGCTGCAAAACGCCGCATCGGTCGCCGGTCTGATGCTGACCACTGACGCCATGATTGCTGAAGCGCCGGAAGACAAGCAGGCCGGCGGCGGCGGCATGCCGGGTGGTATGGGCGGCATGGGTGGTATGGGCGGCATGGGCGGTATGGACATGTAAGCCAGCAATCGGTCGGCTGACGCCGATCGATGCACAGCCTGACGATTGCCGTCCGGCTGTCGAAAAAAAGGGGCCCGATGCGAATCGGGCCCTTTCTGCTTGGGGGGGGGCCGGCGATGCGATGCGCCGCATGGATTCAGTGCCCTGGCATCACCTTAAGACCGATCCACGCAGCCAGGGTCACGGCGTTGACCGGTACGGTCAGCACGAACAAGGTGAAAAAGAAAAGGGTCAAGGGCGCAGGCGCATGCACTTCGATCGCCCAGCCAATCAGATAACAGAGACCGCCCAGAACCGACCAGCGTCGCAAATAGGTCGGCAGCCAGCATGAATGCGTTCGGTTGTAGCGCATCGCGGCGGCGCGTTCCAGCAGATTGCCACGATTGGCGTCTCTGAAAAGCCAGCCATAAAACCAATAACGGTAAAGCAGCTGAGCGAAGCTTCCGGTCTCCATGGTCGCCCTTTCTGTCTGATTCCGGATCAGCCTATCATCGGATCACGTCGGTCACACACGCGATCCGTCGGCTAGACCGGCGGCAGCGCAACCGATGCATCTCCCGTCCCGCCCCTCGCGCCGAGTGGGCAGACAATCTGGCACGCATTGGCGATCGAGACATTGACCATGGACATTCTTCGCACTCCGGACCATCGTTTTGCATCGGTGCCCGACTTCGATTGGCCGATCACCTGGATCGACGATCTGCCCGGCTATCAGGGCCTTCGCACGGCGGTGCTCGACACCGGCCCCGGCAAGGTCTCGGGCACCTTTTTGTGCCTGCATGGCGAACCCACCTGGAGCTTCCTTTATCGCAGGATGATCACGGTCTTCGCTGCGGCCGGCTACCGTGTGGTTGCGCCTGATCTGATCGGATTCGGTCGCTCGGACAAACCGGTTGAGGAGGCGGTCTATACCTTCGACTTTCACCGTGCTCATCTGATCGCCCTGCTTGAGCGCCTCGAACTGACCGAGGTCACACTCGTCTGCCAGGACTGGGGCGGCATTCTCGGTTTGACCCTGCCGATGGTTTTCCCCGATCGCTTCAATGGGCTTGTGGTGATGAACACCCTGCTGGGCACCGGCGATCAGTCGCTGCCGAAGGGTTTCATCGACTGGCGGTCCTATGTCGCGAAAAACCCCGATCTCGATTGCGCCAAGTTGCTTGCCCGGGCAGCGCCGCATTTGAACGCTGCCGAGGCAGCCGCCTATGAAGCCCCCTTCCCCGATGCCCGCCACAAGGCCGGCGTGAGGCGCTTTCCGCAGCTTGTGCCCGACCATCCTGATGCCCCCGGCGCGGCGATTTCACGGCAGGCGCGAGACTGGTGGAAAAACGCCTGGACGGGCCGCACGCTGATGGCGGTCGGCCAAAGCGATCCGGTGCTCGGCGAAGCGGTGATGGCCAATCTGCGCCAGTCGATCCGCAACTGTCCGCCACCGATGCTGCTATCGAATGCCGGCCATTTCACACAGGAATGGGGCGAGCCAATTTCCGATGCCGTCGTCAGTCAATGGAAATAGTCTACTCAAGACCTCGATCGACTGAGTCTGTCGACTTAGGTCCTTAGTCTTAGAACGTCCGCTCAATTGAGCAGATCGCGCCGTTGCGCAAGGATTTCCGATTCCCGGGCAAGGCCCGCTTTCGGAAACCCTCGCCGTGGACCACACCCCTCAATCACCTCGCCGTCGGCATTCGCCACAGGCAATATTGACGGCTATTGCGTCGATGCTGGCACTGGGCGTCGTCGTCTTGGCGCTGCTTGTCCCCGCCACGGTCTCGGCCCAAGCCACCTGCGGCGCGGCGGGAGGCCCGCCCGCCGGACCGGGCTCATCGGTCTGCGACTTTGCCGATGAAGCAACCGGCCTGCGCGCGGGCGGGGTGGCAACCGGCGCCGGCAATCCGGTCGATCTGGTCACCGGCAACAAATACCGCCACGAAGTCGACCTTCGCGCATCGGCCATCGTTCCCTTTGTGCTGGCCCGTCATTACAACAGCCGCAATCGCTTCGACGGTCCGCTCGGCGTCGGTTGGAGCCACTCTTTCGAGACCCGGATCGTTGCGACCAGCGGCGGCAAACGGCCTGAGCTGCAGATCATCCAGGGCGATGGACGCCGCGTCGTGTTTCGGCCCGACCCCCAGCATGCCGGGCAATGGCAGCCGACCCGAATCGAAGATGGCGTCGTGATCGAGCATCGGCGCACACAGGCGCTTGATCACGACAGCGATCGGGCACTTGCCCGCGAACTCGGCGCCAAGGCACTACGGCAATTGCATCAGAGCAACGGCGTCATGCACGATCGGGTGCGCTGGACATGGCGATGGCCGGGCGGGCGATCACTGCACTTCAATGCCCGAGGTCGACTGCTGGCGGTGTTGCGCGATGGCATGACGATGATCAGGCTGCATCACGGCGAGTCCGGTCGGCTCGACGGGCTGATCGGACCGGACGGCTGGCGGATCGACTTCGAGTACATCGATCATGCACAGGGCACGCGAATCGCCCGAATGCTCAAGAACGGCACGACGCTTGCCGACTGCCGTTACGACGCGACCGGGCAGCTCGCGGAAGTTCAGTGGCCCGATGGGCGCAGGCGCCGCTACGAATACCGCGACGACCGCGATCCGCTGCTGCTTACCAATGTCTTCGAGCTCGAACCCGAGCCCGACGCCCAAGCGCAGCAAGTCGCCTCCTATCGCTATGACGACCATGGGCGAGCAATCAGCACCAGCGAAACCGGCAGCGGGTCTGTCCTTGAAATCCATTACCCAAGCCGGCAGAGCGCTGAGCAGGCCGGAACGACGCTGGTCACCGACCGTGCCGGGCGCAGGGCGCGCTATACCTGGCTCTACAGTCGCCATGACCATCTCGCACGGCTGATCGAGGCGCAGGGCGAAGCCTGCAGCAGTTGCCCGCCATCGCCGCGGCGCTATACCTACGACGAACAGCAGCGCCTGAGCGGGGTCGAATCACCGCAGGGCATGCTGCAGATTGATCGCGACTCGGTTGGCAGACCGGTGCGGGCCTGGCAGCGCACCGCGCCCGGTCAATCACCGACCCTGCTGTGGCGGCTGGGCTATCGCGGCCAGGATCGGCTCGAGGGGCCAAACCGCATCGAGCAGCCTTCTGTTGCGCCCGGCCGATGGCATCGCATCGACATCCGGCGTGATGCGCTCGGCCGACCCACCGACATCATCGAAAGCGGATTCGCACCCGTGTCGGCACGCGGCTCGGCGATCAGCTATGCCCGACTGTCACGGCGGTTTTCGCTCGGACATCGCAAGCCGCACGACGAAGTGCCTTTCAGTGGCCGGCAGGATCCGAGCGAATGGCTGAGCGCGCTGAGCTGGGTCGACGGCCCGCAACCCGGCCAGGCAGACCGCCTTGCCATCCGCCAGGAAGGCGACTGGCTGAGCGTCTCGGGGACCGATCGACCCACCGAATCATTAAATGTCGGCCGACGCTGGATCCTGCAGGAGCACCGGTCGGCACGCGGGGTGACCAGCATCATGCTGCCCAACGATCCTGAAAAGGCCTGGCTTGGTGGCCCGACCATTGTCAGCGCGACCAACGGCGGCCAGGGCATCGACTTCGAGTACCAGGCTTTCGGCACGCTCTCGGCCGTCGCTCGCCACGATTTCACGCTGGGTCGCGAAGTTCGAGTCAGCCCTGACGATCCGCCCGACGGCCCACCTCTGCGTGCGCTGGCCCTCTGGCGAGGACTGCCCAGCATCGTCGCCTTGCCCGACGGCAGCCACTTTTCGAGGGGCTTCGACGACTTCGGCCGGGTAGCCTTCATCGACCAACCCGGTGAGCCCAGGCAATGGGCGCAATACGATGCCTATGACCGATTGGTAAAGCACCATCCAGGCGACGGCAGCACGCTCACCTATCGTCGCGACGCCGCCGGGCGGCTGATCGAATCGACCCGTACCACCGGTGCCCGAACGACGCTGCTGGGGCGCTACACCTGGCGTGGTGCCGATCTGATCGAAGCGGCCAACGACACCGTATCGATCCGCTACAGCCGCGACCACCTCGGCCGCCTGAGCGGCGCGGAGCATCGCTTCAAGGCCAGACCCGATGACCCGCTGCGCTATCAATGGCGCTACAACATGGCCGGCCGGGTGACCGGCGAGTCGCTGCCGGACGGTGTGCGGGTTCACTACCGCTATCGCGACCGTGAAGTCGTGAGCCTGAGGGTCGAAGGGCTAGGCGCGACCGATATCGACATCGATGCCGACGCGCTGCGCGCACCGTTGAGTCTGGGCGCTCCGGGCGTGCCCACCGGTGCATCGTCAGACGCGCTTGAATCGTCAATCCGGAAATCCGCCCCGGTCTTCGAGGGCGGGCATCTGGTGTCGACCGCAAGCGCGCGCTACCGCGACGACCCGCATGGCAGACGCGCCATCAAGCAGTCCGACACCACGGTCTCAACAAGGTCGACCGAGACCCGATTCATCCATCAGGACTGGCGCCTGCGAGGCGAACAGTCAGGCGATGGCGGTCTGCGTCACTGGCTGTGGGCCGGCTACCGGCCGGTCGCACTGATCGCCGCCGGGCGGCTCTACCGCATCGTCACCGACGAACGTGGCGCGCCGGTGCGGGCACTCGATGATCGCGGCGAAACCGTCTGGTCGGCCCGATACGATCGACTGGGACGGGCCAGCATCGACCCCGGCGCACGGATCGACCTCGCGCTGCGCCTGCCCGGACAGTACTTCGATACCGAGAGCGGATGGCATTACAACCATGCGCGGACCTATAACCCATCGAGCGGGCACTATCTCGAGGCCGATCCGCTCGGACTTCAGCCCGGCTACCGCAGCCGCGACAGCCTGCGCCAGTATGCCGACGGCGATCCGATCACCGGACTCGACCCATGGGGTCTGGCCCGGCTCACCTGGTTTGCGCTGACCACCGACTCGAAGGGCCGCTCGCTCGGTCAGACCCAGGGTTTTGATCGTGCACGCTGGTCCTTCATGATCGAAGACATCCTGCCGGTGCCGCTCTTTGGCAACAACCTCACGCGCCCTCAACCGTCAGGCATCGACGGGCTGCTCTTCGATCCCTGGGGCGATTTCATTGCCGGGCAAGGGCCGCCCAAGCCTGCGACCGGCAATGGCGTCGATGCCATCGCCTGGACGGGCGCGACAGGCCGGCAGGTTTTTGCCTCTTTCGCGGCGCACTACGGCGGCGCTCTGGCTTCGCCGGCACGCTTTGTGATCGAAGGCTTCGACGATGTCCGGGCGGGTGCGCTGGCCCTGATCCTGTCGGCCAGTCCGTCGCAGCGCCGAATGTGCATCGACCGCACGATGGCCAGTCTGCCGGGCATCGACCTCGGACCAGGGCAGCCCTTGCTCTCACCCAGCCGCCCCGATGTTCGCGGCCCGGCTCGCGTGCTCGAATGCCGACCGGCCTCAGCCGTGCCGGTGATCTACCAGGATGAGCTCGAACGCAGCCGGGTCGAGCGCTATCAGGCGGCCGCCGAACTGCAGGAAAGCCCCTCGGCGTCAATCAGCGAGAACTGTGCGGCCAGCGCCGGTTGCCGCAGTCGGGCACGCATCGACATCAATGGACATGCCTATTACGCGTCTTATGGCCGCACGCAATTTACCGTCACCACCTTTCTGGCCGAACTCATGCGCCTGACCGATCCGTCCGAAGGCGAAACGGCTGCAGCCCTTCGCAAGGCAGTCGGACTCGACGCGGCCATCGCACTCGACGGTCGGTCCGCCACCATGAGCGATGCCCTCGCGCTGGCACGCCGGCGGGTCGATGCGGCCTATCGGGCCTTCGCTGCAATACGCCGCGAATTCGGTCGGGGCCTCGACTCAGCCAGTGCGGCTGCCGCATGGGAGTCACTGACCCCGGCACGGCGGGTGAGCTTCACCAATGACACCGGACTCGGTCGCGATGTCTTCATCGATATGCTGGGCTATGTGGCCACCGGCGTGGGGGCACGGACCGAGGAAGAAGGTCGTCATGCGCTCGCAGCGGCGGCCGCAGCGACAGTTCGGATCATGCCGACCGGCTCGGGGACGACCGCGTCATTCAACGACTGGCTGGTCGGACTCTTTTCGTCGACCGACGCCTACGACCATGTCTCGAGGGCCTTCCTGCGCGACAACCTGCGGCGGGTTCTGTCTGCCCCAGCTCTGGCCGGCCACTTCATCAACGCTGCCCAGCCCGGCACCCAGGCCTGGAACACGCGGCAGGACGCGATCGAAACCGAACTCGCCAAACGGGTTGCCATGCTCCACAACTCGGGACACACGATGCTGGCGACCTCACCCACATTCGAGGGATGGCTGGCCTCTCACTCCAAGTCGGGCGCCGGAAAATATGTGCAGGACTTCGTGTCGACCGATACTCGCGGCAACTGGGAAGCGTTGCGATGCACCGGCGGGCTTGGCGGGCGCAACGGGCTGCAGTTGTCGCAACTCACCGCCATGCCGTTGTCGGCCTCGGCAGCAAAGCCGCCTGCAGGCAGGTCGGCGACGCCATGAGGCCGAGCCTGTCTGAGCGTGTCGTGCCAATCACGCCGGAATGCTGCGGATCGGAATCGGATCGCGTCGCTTGCGGGACGGCTTACCCTGCCATTGCGCGAGACCGTCTTCCCATTGCGTGCGCACCTTCACCAGTTGCGCTTCCTTGACATGACCGAAGCCGCGAATCTGCTCGGGCAGGCGCGCCAACTCAATCGCGAGCTCGTGATTGGCGGGCGACAGACTGGCAAGCAGTTCGTCGATCAGCGCCTCATACTCACCGATCAGCGCGCGTTCGGTTCGCCGCTCGAGCGTGCGCCCGAAGGGATCAAACCACTTTCCGCGCGCGAACTTCATTTTCGCCAGCAAGCGCATTGCACTCAGTATCCAGCTGCCGAACTGCCGCTTCGCAGGCACGCCGGTCTTCGGGTCGAGACGCGAAAAAATCGGCGGTGCGAGGTGAAACTTCAGGGTCCATTCGCCTTCGAACTGCGACCGGATCGATGCGATGAACGCCGGGTCGGCATGAAGCCTCGCCACCTCGTATTCGTCCTTGTAGCTCATCAGTTTCGACAGAGACTCGGCGACCGCCTCGGTCAGTCGCCACTGCCCCGAGGCACCAACCCTGTCACCTTCGACGCGACGCACGCGCCGTACCCAGTCAGCATATCGACCCGCCCAGGCGTCATTCTGGTAAGCGCTCAGGTGAGCCATGCGTCGCTCGATCAGCCCATCGAGCCGACTTCCAGCATCGCGGTCGACCTGCCCATTCGGGCGGCGCAGCTCGATCACTTTTGCGGCCGGTTCCGGATCGAGATAAGCCGCCACGGCCTTGCGATCATGCGCGATCCGGCGGCCCCACAAGAAGGCCTCGAGATTGCTCGCGACCGAAATACCGTTGAGCTCGATCGCCCGCTCCAGCGCCTGGCGCTCCAGGGGCACAAAACCCTTTTGCCAGGCATAGCCGAGCAGCATCGGGTTGGAGTAGATCGCATCGCCCATCAGCTGGCCGGCCAGCGTCGTCGCATCGACGAAATCGATGGCGGTCTCGCCGGTCGACTCGATCAGATTGCGCTTGAGTGCGTCGGCGGGCAGGGTCCAGTCGGGGTCGCGCAGGAAGTCGGAGGTCGGCGCCACATCGGCATTGATGATCGCGCGAGTCACCGCCGGGCGCATCTTCGAGAGTGCGTCATTGCTGGCCGAGACGACCAGATCGCAGCCGATCACAAGATCGGCTTCCCCGGTCGCGATGCGGGTCGAAAAAAGTTCGTCCGGTCGATTTGCAATCTGGACATGCGAGAACACCGCGCCGCCCTTTTGCGCGAGACCGGCCATGTCGAGCACCGACACGCCCTTGCCTTCGAGATGTGCGGCCATGCCAAGCAGCTGGCCGATGGTGACCACACCGGTGCCGCCAACGCCGGTAACCAGGATGCCGTAGGTCCGATTGCCGGACGACGTGATCTGCAGTCGCTGCGGTTCGGGCAATTCGTCAAACGAGGCCGGCGGCAAGGGCCTTTGATCCGCCGCCGGTGCATGGCTCGCGCCCTTGCGCAACTGCCCGCCCTCCACCGTGACAAAACTCGGGCAAAACCCCTTCAGGCACGAAAAGTCCTTGTTGCACGACGACTGATTGATCCGCCGCTTGCGACCCAGGTCGGTCTGCAGCGGCTCCACCGACACACACGACGACTGCACGCTGCAGTCGCCACATCCCTCGCACACTGCTTCGTTGATGATCACCCTGCGGGCCGGGTCAGGGAAACCCGGCTTGCCGTCGACCACCTTCTTGCGACGACGTCGTTTTTCACTGGCGCAGGTCTGGTCATAGATCAGGATCGAGCAGCCCGGCACCTCGCGCAGCTGCTTTTGCAGCCAGTCGAGATGATCCCGATGATGGATCTCGATGCCAGCCATCTGAGGCAGCGACTTCACTGCGTCGTATTTCTCAACCTCGTCGGTCACCACCACGATTTTCGAGGCGCCTTCAGCCGCCATCTGCGCCACGATTTTCGGCACGCTCAGCGTCCCGTCGACCGGCTGCCCGCCGGTCATGGCGACCGCATCATTGAAGAGCAGCTTGTAGGTGATGTTGACGCCCGCCGCGATCGACGCCCTGATCGCCAGATGGCCCGAATGAAAGTAGGTGCCGTCTCCGAGATTGGCAAAGAGGTGCGTTTCATCGGTAAAGGGCGCCTGCCCGATCCATGGCACACCCTCACCGCCCATCTGGGTGAAGGTCTCGGTGCGCCGCTCAGGCATGAAGGTCGCCATGTAATGACATCCGATGCCGCCCAGGGCACGCGAGCCTTGCGGCACGTGGGTCGAGGTGTTGTGCGGACATCCTGAGCAAAAAGTCGGTGTGCGCACTGCGGTGGCATGGGGCAGTGCCAGCGCCTGCTCGCGCGCATCGATGATTGCCATTCGCGACTCGATCCGCTCACGCAGATCGCTCGGCAACGCCCCGCCCAGCCTGGCCGCATATTGACCCGGGTTGAGCAGCCGCGCGCTGATCGCACGCGCGATCAGGGCTGGCGAGAGTTCGGCGAGCGCCGGCAACAACCACTGTCCGCGAGGCATCGCCCATTCGCCACCGCGGCCGTCCTTCTCGTCGAACTTGCCGTAGACCCTCGGCCTGACATCATCGCGCCAGTTGTAGAGCTCCTCTTTCAGCGCGTACTCGAGCACCTGACGCTTTTCTTCCACCACCAGAATTTCATCGAGTCCGGTCGCAAATTCGCGCACCGTGGCCGCCTCAAGCGGCCAGACCACGCCGCACTTGAATACCCTGATCCCCAGCCGCTCGCAGGCCTCGCGATCGAGCCCGAGGTCTTCCAAGGCCTGCATGGTGTCGAGATAGGCCTTGCCCGCAGTCAGGATGCCGAACCAGGCATGACCGGAATCGATGACGGTGTGATTGAGCTTGTTGGCGCGCACATAGGCGAGCGCGGCATACCACTTGAAGTTGAAGAGCCGTGCCTCCTGGGCAAGCGCCGAGTCGGGCCAACGGATATTCAGGCCGTGCGGGTCGTCATGGGGATAGTCGAAATCCTCCGGAATCACGATCCTGACCCGATCCGGATCAATGTCGACCGAGGCCGAGGCTTCGACGACTTCGGTCACAGTCTTCATCGCGACCCAAAGGCCTGACCAGCGCGACATCGCCCATCCATGCAGGCCGAGATCGAGATATTCCTGCACCGTGGCCGGATAAAACACTGGCAGGCCACAGGCCTTGAAGATGTGATCGGACTGATGCGGCAGGGTCGAACTCTTGGCACCATGATCGTCGCCCGCCAGGGCGATCACACCGCCATGACGCGAGGTGCCTGCGGCATTCGCGTGCTTGAAGACATCGCCAGTGCGATCGACGCCGGGGCCCTTGCCGTACCACATCGAAAAGACGCCCTGCACCCGCGCTTTGGTCGTGAGGTCGAGCTGCTGCGTGCCCCAGATCGAGGTCGCTGCCAGGTCTTCATTGAGCCCCGGCTGGAAAACAATCTGATGCTGCTTCAGATGCGCGCTCGCCTTCCAGAGCGCCTGATCAAGCCCGCCCAGCGGCGAGCCGCGATAGCCCGAGATAAACCCGGCGGTATTGAGCCCGGCAAGCCGATCGCGTTCGCGCTGCAGCATCGGCAGGCGAACCAGCGCCTGTGTGCCCGACATGAAGGCACGGCCGCGTTCGAGACGGTACTTGTCGTCGAGCGTGACCTCGCGCAGCGCGCGCTGCAAATCGGCCTGAACAGCGGGATCAAGTGGCGCATTCACTGTGCGGCTCCTTGCGAAAATCGAATCACATCAATCCGGCAACCTGGCTGCAGTGTGCTCATCATTGCTGACGACGCACACCCCCATTATGCGGCTGGGTCGTGTCGGAGGAGCGCTTCGGGGGGCCGCCGGCGGGCAAGAGCACCGTCGCAATCGCCACCAGCACGAAGAGCAATGCGACATAGTCCTGCCAGGACGGCACTTCGCCCAGCAGCCACATCCCCGAAAAAAGCCCAACCACCGGTATCAGCATCACCGACAGGCTGCTGGCCACTGGCGGCAGGAGCGTCGCGAGCCTGAACCACAACAACTGCGACACGCCGAACACCAGCACTGCGTTGTACAGAATTGCGCCCCATTCCATGAGGTTTGGCGCCCTCACCCATTGGTCGCGCTCAATCATCCATGCCACCGGACCGCAGACGACCAGCGACATCACCATCATCCAGAAGGTCAGGACCAGCACCGAGCCGGGCAATTTGCGTCGGCGCATCATCTGCGTGCCAATCGCCCACACAAAGGCTGCACAGAGCATGCACAGTGTTCCCGTAGGGCGACCCGCCAGACGGATGAGTTCTTCACCGAGCAGCAGCGCGATCGCCGCACCGGCAGCCAGCACACCCACGCCCATGCGCAGATCGAGGCGATCGCGATAGACCAGCCAGCCGATCAGTGCCGTCCAGACCGGCATGGTGTAGCCGAGGATGGCCGCGCGGCCGGATGACAGCAGCTTCACGCCATAGATTGACAGCACATACCAGATGATCATGTTGGTGAGCGCCAGCCACACCAACTCTGGCCAGTGCTCTCGACTGACCCTCAATGATTCGCCCTGCACCCGCGCCATGACGAAGAGCATGACGACACCGCCCACCATGCACAGCGTTCGAAAACTCAGCGGCGCAAAGTCGCGCACGCCGATTTTCATCACCGGCCAGTTGAAGCCCCACAAGAGCGTGAGAACGACGAGCAACACGAGTTCTTTTCGAGCCAGGCCCATCGGCGCCTTGTACGGTCGCGGGCTCGGGCCTCACGGCATGCCACGCGTTTAGAATACGGCGATGACCGCCTCCTTCACATTGTCGCTCAAGCAGGCCTGGCGCCGCGCCGATTCATTGCTCTGCGTGGGCCTGGACCCCGACCCGGCCAAGCTGCCGGCCCATCTTCGCGGCAAAGCCGATGCCACCTTTCAGTTCTGCCGGGCCATCGTCGATGCCACGGCCGATCTGGTCTGTGCGTTCAAGCCGCAGATCGCCTATTTCGCCGCACAGCGAGCCGAAGACCAGCTTGAAGCGCTGATCGATCACATTCATGAGCGCCACCCCGGCATCCCGGTGGTACTCGACGCCAAGCGCGGCGATATCGGCTCGACCGCCGAGCAGTATGCCCGCGAGGCCTTCGAGCGCTACAAGGCCGATGCGGTCACGGTCAACCCCTATATGGGCTTCGACTCGATCGAGCCGTGGCTTGCGCATGAAGGCCGGGGCGTGTTTCTCTTGTGTCGCACCTCCAACCCGGGCGGTGCCGATCTGCAGTCGCTTGAAGTCGACCAGGAAGGGCCCGGCGGCCCCGAGCGGCTCTACGAGCGGGTCGCACGGTTGGCGGCCGGCAGCTGGAACCGTGGCGGCGAACTGGGCCTGGTGGTGGGCGCGACTGTCCCGGCAGAGCTTGCCCGAGTGCGCGCGCTGGCGCCGAACTTGCCGCTGCTTGTGCCGGGCATCGGCGCGCAGGGCGGCGATGTCGCCGCGACCGTTCAGGCCGGATCGAACGCTGACCGCACCGGCATGTTGATCAACTCGTCCCGCGCCATTCTTTATGCCGGCAAGGGCGAAGACTTTGCCACCGCGGCAAGACAAGCGGCGCTCGAAACCCGCGACGCGATCAACCTGATTCGCCGCCCTCAACCTTGAAGCGCTGCGCGAAATCGGTTAGGATTCGGCCCCTTGGCGAATTAGCTCAGCCGGTTAGAGCGACGGAATCATAATCCGCAGGTCCCCAGTTCGAATCTGGGATTCGCTACCAAGAAACTTCACGGCTTGCGGGCCGCCTCCCAGGCTTCTTCCTCGCCCGGCTCGGGTAAGACGCGTCCTCCTTCGAGGATCCACGAGGCTGGTGTCGCCGACGTTCGCATCGAAACCTGGCCGGGATCAACCCGCGCGATATCTGCCACGGCTGCAACACACCGGGCAACGATCGCATCAGCCAGCGCCCTGTCGCGTCCGGCGCGGATGCCCGCATGCAATTCGTAAGCCGCCCGGCCTGCTTGCGGGTCGTGATGATGGAACTGCACGTGCACGAAGGTTCGCGGCGCGCCGGTCAGATCACAGTGAATATCGGTAAAGGCTTGCGCAAGGGCCGATCGCTGCGCGTCATTCAATGAGTCCTGCGGACTGGTGCAACGGTAAAGCGGCATGCATCAACTCCCGAAATAAGCCTGACGGCATCCTAGGAAGCAGGGCGACTGTCAGCCGCGACGACCATCACGTCGTGATACGGCGCCCCGGTTTCATCGCTGAACATCCTGCACACCGCCTCCATCACTTCAACCCGTACCGATTGCTCGGTTGCAGGCGGCACACTGCCCAAAACCATCGAGGCCTCTGACGGCCGTCCGCCGGTAAACCACAGGCCGGGTTTGACCTCGGTGAACTCGACGCGCAAGTCTTTGGCGCTCAGCCCGAACCGCTCGGTGTAAATGCGTTCAAGACCCAGACGTACCCGCTCACGCGCGGCGGCGTCGATAGAACCGTTGACGAGACATTTGAAGGCGATCATCGGGTGGCAGTATGACGCCCGGGCCCGACACCCACAAGCCAGACACCCGCTGCTGGCCGTCGAGCCCCTGAGCATGGGCGCCTGTTGCGAGCATCCATGTCAACTGTTCAGAACCAGCACGACACCAACGATCAGCAGGGCCATTCCCAGCCATTCTTTGACGCTGCTGTTCTGACTCAGAAATCGCCGCGAAATGATCTGCGCAAAGATAATCTCGACCAGCGCGAGGGTACGCACCCGCGCTGCGCTCTCGACCGCAAACGCCAGAAACCAGAACTGCGATGCACCGGCACCGAAGGCCCCGGCGAGCAGCGACGGGCGCCAGGCCCGCAGGATCGACAGCAGCAGGGGCCGATCACGCCAGAGCATGTAGCCGACCAGTACCAGGGTCTGAATGCACAGCCCCAGCGCCAGGATGAAACTTGCACCCACCACGAAAGAGGTGTTCTCAAGGCTGCGGATCGCACCGCGAAATCCGATCGAGGCCATGCCGAAGCCGGCACCCGAAAACACCCCGAGCAGAACCGGCTTCAGTGCCCATTGCGCGCCCCTGGCCGGCCAGGACATCACCAGCACACCGGCGGTCGCCGCCGCAATCGCGATGGTGAGCGCCACACCGAGTGAATCACCCAGAAAGACCAGACCGAAGCAGGCCACCCAGACCGGCTCGAACTTGGTGAGCGCAGTGGCCACAACGAAGGACTTTTCTCGCATCGCGGCCAGAAAGAGAAAAGTGCCCAGAATCTGCGACAGGCCGCCCCCCACCACCCACATCCAGGTGGCGGCATTCGGATTCGGAAGCTTCGCACCGGTCACGGTGAGCACGATCACACAAAACAGCACGCCGAAGGGAAAGCCGTAAAGAAAGCGCACCTGCGTGGCACCGAGCGTGCCGAGGGTCTCGGTCAAGCCGCGCTGCATCACATTGCGACCGGTCTGCACCAGCGCGGCCACCAGCGTGAAGACCACCCAGAACCAAGGCTCGATTGCCATCAATTGCGCGTCCCTGCGAAGCGGCTCCGATTCTATCCGCATGCTGAAAATGCGGGCCTCGCGTTGACGCCCTCACCGTGCGGCGCCTAGGATCGCGCTTCACAGCGAGGACCCCATGACCGACTTCACCCTTTGTGTCGGCACTGCCGGCACATCAGTCTGGTTCAGCCGCGATCTCGGCGAGACATGGGAGCGCCCCTACAGCGA
>Ga0114959_10002411_pt1 | contig 15421 bp, 14 predicted proteins | sample C_130625_EF_Meta_FD_87317 | JGI IMG/M metagenome (GOLD analysis project Ga0114959, IMG submission 87317) | Freshwater microbial communities from Lake Croche, Canada to study carbon cycling - C_130625_EF_MetaG | ecosystem: Environmental > Aquatic > Freshwater > Lake | place: Lake Croche, Canada...
CCAGGTATTCCCCAATGCGGAGTCTCAGCGCCCCGTGGTCGCCGTGACCCCAGTACCAGAAGCCATCCTTCCCTTCGAGCGCAGAGATGACCTCGGCCCGGATGGGATGAAAGAGATAGGTCTTCTCAACCCCACGCGGTTCGAAGAATCGGGCGAATGCATTCCCCAGCGCGGCGAGGCCACTACGATCCCCGTAAACCACAAGATACGATTTACGCGGAGACTTCGAAGGCATTGCGGGCAGTTTCCCACAATTTTACGCGGGCCAATGGGGCCGGCAGGGCTGGTTTTAATGTGTCAAAGATCGTCTGCGCGACCACTTCGCTGGTCGTGACGCGGCCCAGCAATTCGGGAACGTCCACATCCAGGTTGCGGTGATCGTAGCGATCAATGATTAATCGGTCGACGGCGGCATCGAGTGCCCCGAGGTCCACCATCATTCCCGTCACCGGATCGGGCGTTCCGGAGACCGACACCTCCAAGATGTAATTGTGACCGTGGCCGGCCGCGTGATTGCATTTTCCGTACAACCGCTGATTGTCTTCCGGTGACAACGCGGGGGAATGTAACCGGTGGGAGGCAGCAAATTCGTAAGTGCGCGTGAGGGTCATTTCATTCTTCTCTATATTTAGATCAGCCCAGAGTCGAGGCATTTCCTGCAGTCGCAAGTGCGTCAGGGACACTCGGTGATGCTCGCCGACATGGTCTTCAAATCGAGGCACGTTCAGATCTATTAGCTGGTCGCGAAAGTACAGCAGGAGATTCTCCAGCGTAGGTGAACGGTCGGCGAATGCGGCCACCTCATCGTTTATGCTGCGCTGATCGAACGGTGCGATCACGGTCTCTTTGAGGCGGTCATCAACTCGCTTGATGTTGATCACCATGCCGTCTTCCGGGTTAATTTCCCCGGCGACGGTGACCTCCAAAATGTAGTTATGACCGTGATTGTAGGGCGAAGCCCAGGGACCGAAACGGGTCCGGTTTTCGTCCGGCGTGAGGCTGGGAGACCAATACCGATGCCCGGCACTGAAGGTCACCTGCCGCGTCATCTTGATCATCAACTATTCCTACGAAATGGTTGGCCAAGTGACTGCGGAACATCGCGACCCGAGCCGACGATTATTAAAACGGTGAGCGCGATCAGGTACGGCAGAGCCTTTAATAGTTGGTACGGAACCGGTAGTCCCGCCGCTTGGAGTTCGTACTGCAGACTATCGGCGAAGCCGACCAGCAGAGTGGCCATTGCCACCCAAAACGGTCGCCATCGACCAAAAGTCACCATCGCGATCGCGACAAATCCTCTTCCAGCGGTGATACCGGGAGCGTAGGAGCCAGTGAGACCGACGGTGAGATAGGCTCCGGCAAGTCCGCCGAGAGCACCGCTTACCGCGAGACCGTGCGTGCGAAGTTTCAGGGCGGAAAAGCCCGCCGCTTCAACGGCTTTCGGGGCTTCTCCCGCGGCCCGCAGGGCCAATCCCCAGGTAGTTTTGCTAATGGTCGCCCACGCGAGGATGACCAACAATGGGACAAGAAGCATCACCAAGTCCCATTTACCGGCAAACTGAGGGAGACTCGGAAGCGAAAGCAGAGATCCGCTCTGACCGAAGCGCGATTGGAACAGGGCGAGGGTGAGTCCGGTCGCCAAAAGGTTAATGGCCGTGCCCACCACGACCTGATCTTGACTCCGCCAAACGGTGAACCACGCAAAAAGAAGGGCGAGGATGAGACCAGCAAGGATGCCAGCGGCACACCCCAGGAAGGGATTTTTCGTATCGATAGTGATTGCCATGGCGGCATAGGCACCCACCATGAGACATCCCTCCAAGCCGATGTTGATCACCCCAGACTTCTGGCCGACGGTCTCGCCGGTCGACGCGAGAACAAGGGGAACCGCGTATCGAAGAAGGTTTACGAGTTCGATTCCGCCCTCCCGTCTGATTTTCGCCGACGCCATTTGACCGTGCTCATGGCGACAAATCCCAAGACCGCAACCGCTTGTATGACGTACACCAAGCTGGTGCCGGCCGGGGTGAACCGAGATAGCTGGTCACTCCCCGCAAAAAGCGCCCCAAAGTACACCGCGGCGGGAATGACGCCGAGAGGGTGCAACCCGCCGAGTAGCGCCACCGGGATTCCGAGGAATCCCCACTGCTCGGGAAACGTGGTGCCGAGGCGACCGACGATTCCCAGATACTGCACGCCCCCCGCCAGGCCACAGAGTCCACCGGAGATTGCCATGGCCACCACTTGCAGGCGGTCGGCGGGGATTTGGTTGGCGCGGGCAGCGCGGCGGTTGTCGCCGGTAACCCGCATAAGGAAGCCGATCCGGGTTCGGTACATCAGCAGATACACCGCGACCGCCGCGACCAGGGCCAACACGACGCCAGCGTGCAGATCCATCTGACGGTCGAACTTGGCAAGCATCGCGGAATCGGGAATGGAGTCGGTCTGCGGAACCTGACCAGCCCTCTCTTTCAACGGTCCTTCCACCGCCCAGCCCAAAATCTGAATCGCGATGAAGTTGAGCAGAATGGTCGAGATAACAATCTCCACGCCGCGCCGAACATAAAGCCAACCGGCCAGGGTGGCGTAGCCAGCCCCTCCCGTGATGGCGGCGATGAGCATCAAGACGGTCCAGATCGGCCCGGGCGGGGTGGGCAGAAGGAGTTTGCCAACGGCGGCGGCAAGTACGGCCCCGACGATGTACTGCCCTTCGCCGCCAATATTGTAGACCCCGGTCTTCCAGGCAACCGTCATTCCCAGCGCCGTCAGGAGCAGCGGTGTCGCCTTCACCAGGGTTCGAGCGATGGCAAATTTATCGCCAAAAGCACCTTCGGTCAGCAAACGCAATCCGGGGCCGACGGCTACGCCAAAGCAAGCCAACGTCAGGGCCAACACGATAATGAGGCCAACAGCGGTTAGAAGGGTGCGGATCACGCGCCCGCTCCCAAATATGTTTCGGCCGAATTGCCCGTCACCAGTTCGCCTCGACTGAGAAAGAAGGTTGACGAGGCAAGTGCTTGAAGTTCATCAAGATCCGTGCTGAAGAGTGCGACCGCCGTACCGGACTTGGCCGCCTGGCGGATGGAATCGTGAACAAATTGCGTACTCCGAATGTCGAGGCCCCGGGTGGGATTCACCACAACCAATAACTCGGGGTTGGCATCGAGTTCGCGAGCCACCACCACCTTCTGCTGATTACCACCACTGAGCGATCCCACCAGTGAACGCGGGCTCTCCGTTTTAACGGCAAATTTTTCAACGAGCGCGGCGGCCCAGCGGTGGATAGCACCCAGTTGTAGCCATCCTCGGCGCACCAGATCGGGACGCTCCACCCCTTTGATCAAAAGATTTTCCTCAATCGATAATCCGAGCGCCAGGCCATCCGCTTGCCGATCTTGAGGAATGTAGCCGATTCGATGGCAATCTGCCGGGAGCGTAAGTGACCCATTGGCTGGCCGCAAACCCGCCAGCGCCTCGGAAAGCTCATCCTGCCCGTTCCCTTCCACGCCTCCAAAGCCGACAATTTCGCCCGCCTTAATTTGAAATGAAATGTCCCGGATGGCGAGTTGACCCCGATCACCGTGAATGGAGATTTTGTCGGCTGTCGCCACGGGAGGACCCAGCTCCCCCAGCAGGATTTCTTGTGCAGCCGGAAACTCTCCCACCATCCATCGGGCTAGTTTTTCGGAAGAGATTTCCTTTATTGGTGATGTACCGATGAATTCGCCTCGCCGAAGCACGGTCACATGGTCGGCGACGGCGAAAACTTCGCTGAGTTTGTGGGCGATCAGGATCACAATGGCGCCGCCGTCGCGCAGGCGCCGCAAAACGGAAAAGAGTTCGTCCACCTCGTCCGGGGCCAGTACCGCCGTGGGTTCGTCGAATATGAGCACTCGCGCGTCGCCGCCGAGCGCCTTTAGGATTTCCAGCTTCTGCTGCGCACCGACGGGAAGGTCGCCGGCCCGAGAAGTTTTTGAGACATTCCAGTCAAGTCCCCTTGCCGCGGTCAGGCTGGTTTGAATGAGGTCAGAAATCCGCAGCGGAGCCCGGAGGTTTGGCAAACGGTTCAGAGCCAAATTTTCTTCGACGGTGAATGCCGGCACGAGCATGAAGTGCTGGTGGATCATTTCAATCCCGAGCTTCCTACAGGCGATTGGATCGCCTTGGGGGATCGGAGTTTTGCCGAGCAGGATCTCACCTCCATCGGCCGTCAGAAATCCGGCCAACAAATTCATGAGGGTGGACTTCCCCGCTCCATTTTCGCCAAGAACCGCGTGAATCTGACCGGGCAAGAACTCGGTCGAAATACGATTAAGGGCGACCAAGCTGCCGAAGCGCTTGGTCGCCGAATGGACCCTTAACGACTCTCCGTCCGGATTGGACAACTTGGGGCTTAGAATTCCTTCTTCGGCACCACAAGCTCGCCCGATTTTATCTTGGCGCGGGTGTCGTCAATCAGCTTCTTGACGTCGTCAGGAATGGTGAAGCTGGGGTTAGGAACGAAATCGATCGCTCCTTTATCGGCTCCGACTAAGGTGACCTGCCCCTTATACGTTTTCTGTTTAACCTGCTTGGCAAGTTCTAGGAACGCGGGCTTAGCGATGATCACCGCCGATCCGACGACCGCTCCCGACGGATTGGAATTCTGGTCGGCGTTGGTGCCAATGGCATTTACCTTTCCGGCGGCACAGGCATCAAAGACGCCCTGAGCCGCGTCGTTGGCCTGGTGGATGATGAAATCGGCCCCCTTGCCAATGAGGCTCTCGGTCGCCCGCTTTGCGCCAGCAATATCGCCTTCGCCGCCAAAGTAGACAGTCGGCAAGGTGATGATCTTCGGATTGGCGGCTTTGGCCCCGGCGTAAAACGCTTCGATGGTGGAGTTGATGCTCGGAATATCGAGCACGGCAACCGCTCCGACCTTACCGGTCTTGCTCATTTTGCCCGCCATCATTCCTGCCATGTAGCATCCCTGTTCCAGATAGAAACGGAAAGCGCCCGCGTTAGCGGTCGTCTTTCCGCCGCTGGAGCTGATGAAAACGGTGTTCGGGAAGTCTTTCGAGACGTCAAAACCGGGTTCGTTGTACTCGTAGCCATGGCCGAATACCAGTTGGTATCCCTTCTGGGCGTACGATCGCATGGCGTCTTTGGCAGCTTGGGGACTGGCGATCTGAGTGTCCACGGTGGCTCCCATTTCCGACTTGATTGCGTTCAATCCATCGAGAGCCATGGCGTTCCACCCCGAGTCACTCGTTTTTCCCAAAGTTAGCAGCGCAACCTTAAAATCGCCGCCATCCGTCTTGGATGGTTCGGTACTGCCAGTTTTCGTTTCTGACTTTGAGGAACCCTCGCTTGGCGAAGATCCACATCCGACGAGGGCAGCCGTTATGGCTACGGAAGCTGCAAGCCCAAAAATCCATCGCATTTGCATGGCTAGAAGCAATATACGAGATACGGGGGCAAAAGTTGAAGGAACTTATTCTGTCCCGTTGGAATTACGCAAGATCGGTCATACTCTTACCACCGGGAACTGCACGGCGGCAGGTCGGTGAACCCCGCCAGGATCGGAAGATAGCAACGGTAAATCGATTCTCCGTGCGATGCACCATTCCCGGCTTTCTTTGCCGCTTAGATTGGGGGTAAACCGTTAGCCAGTTGGGCACGGGAAACCGACCGCTTCGGATTTTATGGCGACCGTTTCTCTATACCGAAAGTACCGAAGTCAAACATTTGGCGATCTGATTGGGCAGGACCACGTGGTCCGAACTTTGCAGAACGCAATTGATCGGGGTCGTATCGCGCACGCCTACTTATTCACGGGGCCGCGCGGAACCGGCAAAACATCCACCGCGCGACTACTGGCAAAAGCCCTTTGTGCCACCAACGGACCGACTTCTCAGCCGGACGATAACGACCCGATTTGCCAAGAAATCGCGGCGGGAACGTTCATTGATGTGGTGGAGCTGGATGCCGCTTCTGAATCCGGCGTCGACGATGTTCGCGAACGCATCGTGGAGGTCGCCGAATATCGACCAATGGTGGCCCGGTACAAGGTCTTCATCATTGACGAAGTCCACGACCTATCGACCAAGGCGTTTGACGCTCTGCTCAAAACGATCGAGGAGCCGCCGGATCACCTAGTCTTCATTCTGGCCACCACTGAGTACCACAAGGTTCCACCGACGATTCGATCGCGGTGCCAGAAGTATGAGTTTCACCGGGCAACCGTCTCGGATCTCACCGGTCGATTGCAGCACGTGGCAGATTCGGAGGGGGTCTCGATTGAACCCACGGCGATCTCCGCAATTGCCCGCATGGCAGACGGCGGCTATCGAGATGCGTTGACCCTGCTAGAGCAGGCAATTTTAACCACCGATGAGACAATCACGCTACAGCACGTTTACGACCAACTCGGGTTGGTTCGGGAAGAAGACACCGACCGACTGTTAGTCCATCTGAAATCCGCAAACGTCGCCGGAATTGTCGAAACGCTGGAATCCGTCATTCGCTTGGGTCGAGACCCACGCAGCATTCTGGAGAGTTGCATGCACCGGCTTGGGGAATTGACCCGCGCCAGCTACCAACTCGACACCGGCATTGACCCAACGCGAGACGCGGCGCTGTTCGATACGGCCGCAAATCTGGGGCGGGAGACCATTTTGAAGCTACGGGGCGAGATTGCCAATGCGCATCGGGACGTTCGCGATGTTACGATTCCGAGAATTTGGTTAGAAGCGGAGCTTATCCGGATCAGTACCGCACTGAACTCAGTAGCCGTCGCCCCACCCGTTTCCGCAGCGGCCAGTCCCGCCGCACGGACGGCGCCACCGAAGCCAGTCGCCGAGCCGACTCCTACCACGCAACCGGAGATCACGGCTCCCACAGTTAAAGTGCCGCCGCCAAGTGTCGAACCGGCTACTCCTACGCCAGTTGAAGAACCAACGGTCACCGCGCCGACCGTTTCTCAGGCCCAGTCAGATTTGGATCCGTGGCAGCAGGTATTGGCCGCGATTCCGGACGGAGCGAAAGCGCACCGGGTCAAGCTGCAAAACAGCCGACTTCTAAATGACGGTGGCAGCTACCTTCAGATCGAACTCGCCCTTCCATTCCATCTCGACTGGTTTAAGGAAAAGCCAGCGCGGGTGGGATATCTGGCGGATATTGCCAAGACGACGCTGAAACGAGAGGTTCGTATCGACCTCGAAGCGGGGCGTCGGGTTGCTTCGACCAGCATTGATGATGGCGCGGTAGAATTACCGGTTGAAGGGAAACGTCTGGAGCAGCTGGCCCGTGAAATTTTCGGCCTGGACCCGCCCCGAGACGAATCTAGAGACGACAATGAAACTCCCTAAGAATTTTGGACCCCAGGGCTTCGGCGGCATGATGAAGCAGATGCAGGACGCCATGGCTAAGGCACAAAGCCTGGAAGAAGAGCTTGCTAACGAGCGTATCGGGATCGACAAGGGTCCCGTGAAGGCGCTTTTCGATGGCACCGGCAATATTCTCTCGATCAAGATTGATCCTTCGATCGTCGATCCCGAGGATGTGGAAGCGCTGGAAGACATCATCGTGGGTGCCGTACGAAGCGGTTTCGAAGCAGCGACCAATCTGCGCGAAAGTCGGGTGAAAGGCATTTTGCCTAACGTTCCCGACCTCGGCATTTAACGGTTGGTGCCAGGAACTTAAGTGGTCTTTGCCAAGCCCCTTGCCGAGCTTATCGCGGAACTGGAAAAGCTGCCGGGGGTTGGACCAAAGTCTGCTCAACGATTGGCTTACCACCTGCTGAAGCAAACGGATCACGAAGTATTGCGGCTCGCGGAGTCAATCTCCACCGCTAAACGGACCCTTCGCTTTTGTGATGAGTGCCAAAACATCACGGAGTCGGAGGTATGCGATATTTGCCGAGACCCGCGCCGCGATCGGTCCGTGATTTGCATCGTGGGTGAAGCCCGCGACATCGCGGCGATTGAGCGGCTTCACGAATTTAAGGGTAAGTACCACGTTTTGCACGGACTTCTGTCCCCGATGGACGGAGTGGGGCCGGAACAGATTCGGGTTCGCGAGTTGGTACTTCGACTGCAGTCAAGCGATGTCAGCGAGCTGATCGTTGCCACAAATCCCACGATCGAAGGAGATGCCACGGCACTCTATTTGGCTAAATTACTTAAGCCGTCCGGCATAAAAATTACGCGCCTTGCTCAGGGCATGGCAGTCGGAGGCGAGTTGGACTATGCGGATGCAGCGACCCTTTTGAGTGCCCTTTCTTTTCGTCGAGAGATGTGAAATTACCGGTCGGGATCAATCGGGATGACCAGGTTTTCGTAAACTTCTTCCATCAGTGACCACCGGAACGGTGCGGGAGATGCATAGAACTCCGCGGATTCTCGGTTTACGTACGCATTCACGATGAGCCGGTACTCGGAATCGTCACACGAGTCCTTCTGGCGGGGAGGGAGCATCTTTCTCCAGTCTGCGCTCGTGAATTTCTGTCGAGCCTCCGAGATGGAATCCGTCCAAGCGTCCCCGGTTTGCCCCTCGGTCTTTTTGCCGACATTACTGACGTAGGGTGGCTCAGAGATAGGGGTAGGGCGATTCGTAAATCCCGCATTTAGAAGCGGCATCCGATTGGGTGATGTAAGCAGAACTTCCAGCATTTTTCCGTTGAGAACCACGGCCGCAATACCGCGTTCGGGCCATGTCCACAGATACCAATTTTCATACCGATGTACAGGAAAGAGCACATTTGGTGTGGATACCGGAAGTAAGTCGAATCTACTCTTGCCTTTGAGTTCTAAACGAATCGCGCGGAGTCTCGACGAAGCTCGGTCGTCATCCATGAGCAGGTCGACGACGGCCGTTCCATCGGTCTGGATATGTAGCGCGGATTCCCCTTGGTTCCGCTGAATCGCCGTGAATTTCTCCTGTATTTCTGACCGGGTCGTGCGGTTCAGTTCTAACCCCATCCACGACCTTCCGTCAAAATTCTGCACGCCAACGTTGGCCGCTAACTGCAATGCGATCTGGGCAAACATTTTTGAACTCACTTGCATCATACATGCCCTCTTGCGGATCTGAGATGAAATACGTGGAAATTCCGACGAAAAAGGCAAGGTTGGTGCGAGAGTCGTCTCGACCATTCTCGCTAAAATCTGCGGCTTGCTGGTATCCTATGGGTCCTTGCCGTCGTGGCGAAATTGGTAGACGCACCGTCTTCAGGTGGCGGCGCCCAAAAGGCATCTCGGTTCGAGTCCGAGCGACGGCACCAGGTTTTACACCTGAAATTGGATCACTAATTGCAAGGTCAAAAGACCCGTGGTCCGATTATTGATCCCTTAATCTGAAACGGGGATGCGAACCGGACCGCGATCACGTCCAATTTCATGAGTATGTTGCCCGAAAGATTCCGAGCCATTTTTATCTCCGATACGCATCTCGGTTCGGCGCAGGCTCAGGTGGAGGCACTCTACGATTTTCTGACCCGTACCGATTGCGAAACGCTCTATCTGGTTGGCGATGTGGTGGACACGTGGGTTGCGGCGCGACCAACCCGCTGGAAGCCGGGTCAGGAGCAGGCGCTACTCACCCTGCTTGGTAAGGCCGCTCCCACATGCGATGTGAAGTACACGCCCGGCAACCACGACGCCGTGATGCGTCGCTTTATCGGCATCCGTCTTTACAACACGGAAATCCAACACTCCTTCATCCACGAGACCCGCACCGGTAAGCGGTACCTGGTGATTCACGGCGATGAAGCCGACAAGTTTGTGACCACGTATATGCCCATCGCTTGGGTGATGGCGTGGATGCACGAAGGGCTCCTTCGAGTCAATGTGATCTACAACAGCCTTGCCCGCCGTTTTGGTTGGCGGGAGTCGGACTTTGCCCGCCACATAAAGCGAAGGGTGAAGAATGCCACCGAAAAGATCACTCACTTTGAGGATGATCTGGTTGAAGAAGCCGTCCGGCTTGGATGTAATGGAGTTGTTTGCGGGCATGTTCACCGGCCAAACGTAAATGTCCACGAAAACGGCATCAAGTACATCAACACCGGGGACTGGGTGGAGGCGTGTTCGTACGTCGTTGAGAATGCGGCTGGAGACTTAGAGCTACGTTACTGGAAACCGGTGCTCCAGCCCGAGGCGTCCGAAGTCCTACCGAGTATTCATTGATCATTTAACTCGGCGCGGTAACCTTAACGTCCGCAAGGTTCCTTGCGTATTACGGCCCCCGGCCGCGTCTGCCACCGATGGCCGAAATATCTCCCGTAAAAACGTTCCTTTCCACCTGGGCTAACCCGGCATATCACGTGCGCAAAATGCGTGAGGACGTGGCCGCGGCCAAGCACGGTTTGTCAATTTGGCACCTGGGGACCCTTACCCACGATCCCGACGCGTTTAGAACGGGCGTTCGAGGAAAAATGTTTGCCGCATTCGTGCTTGCGGGAGCGATATCCGTCGTCGCGCTGCCGATTGGTGTGGCCGCGCAGGTGGCCACGAACAAAGCCTGGGTGGGAATGATTACGCCCATGGCGCTTGGTCATCTGATTAGCAATATCGCATTCCAGTTCATCTGGGCGTGGACGAATCGCGACCTCTATGCCCCCCATCACGGGACAATCGGCAAGATTATGTCGCTGGAGGAAGACTTGGTGCCGTTACAGTTATCGGGCCTTCGGGTTGCCCTGCCCCTTGTCCTGCTCGCGCTCCCGATCAACGGCACTTTCGCGTTCATTCTGGACAACTACTTCCAAAATATGGTGAAGTACATTCCCATCGGTTTTATCATGGTGGCCGTCGAAATGATCTTCTTCAACGGCACCTATATTCGGCTGATGGGCAATCTTTTCGAGCGGTATTCCGAGCAGCTTACAAAACGCTATTGCGTGACCATCGACAAGACGTGATTCGCAATATTTGCGGAAGCAAGCGGCTTTCCGGCGGCTTTTGCTGCCACCCGCATCCGATTGAGTCGCAAAGGATCCGCGAGCAACTCACCGACCCGCGCAAGATCCGCGTTGGTTGCCGTTTGGATGCCCAATTCCCTTTCCGTGAGGAATTTTGCGTTGTCTTCCTCTTGTCCCGGAATGAGAAACGGCTGGTGCACCACAAATGGCACGCCAACGGCCATAGCTTCGCTTACGGTGAGACCACCTGGCTTGCCCACCAGCACATCGGCCGCGGCCATGTAGGCCGCCATTTCTTCCACCGGTACGCGCTTGAGAATCCGGATCTCGTGGGCATTGGTGCTGAAGGCGCCGCTAGACTTTCGGTTCTCCATGGCGGTGTAGGCTCGATCATTCCGACCGCATACCACGACCAATTGCAGACCGGGAATCTTCGCTAATTCGGTGACGGCACCGGGAAAATCTCCGGCTCCGATCCCGCCGGCGGTAAGCAGCGCGACCGGTCGGTCCACATCCAGTTTCAATCGTTCCCGTACTTCAACCATTGGGGGAAGACTGGCAAACACCTCATGAACGGGGATGCCCGTTATAGTAGTCTTTTCCGCGGCCCCGGGAGCTCGTCGCTCCAGTTCATCGCGAGACCAGTCCTGCATCACATAGAACCAATCTGGGTTGCCTCGCAGCCACATTTTGTGCGGGTAAAGGTCCGTCACAACGACCGCCATCTTAAATCCAAATTTCTCGCGCAATCGGGCCAGGCGAGGTTGGGGCAAGCTATGCGTGCAAAGCACGACATCCGGCCGAAACTCGCTAACCTGATCGTCTAGCTGCTTGAGAAAGTGATTATCGGACCAGGTTTGGACGGAAAAGGCAAATCCGGGATTATCGCTAATCCGATATAGCCATCCCCACGCATCCGGTCGATTTCTCACCGTCGCTTCGTAACCGCCGCCGTACCACGTGCGAAACGCCGGGGGAGCAAATTGGAGCCCGTCGACGACCTTGCTTACCGCGCCGCGCTTTCGCAAGGATTCGTCCACAGCTACCGCCGCCGAAATATGACCGTTACCGGTACTGGCATGGACAATGAGGACGCGCGCCGACACTATCTCTCTCCTCGCCCGGACAGGTTCCGTGGCTTCGGGTCATTACCGCGCTCAAGCCGCAAAGCATCCCACACCCGGGTGCGATGGTACCGTTGTAGCATTACCAAATAGAGATCTAGCATCAAAAGACAGCCGATGTACCACAAATACTCGGTGGCGTGAACGGGAATAAACGGAATCATCAGACCGAGACATAGGAACGCGGCGATCAAGTGAATCTTTTCGGCCGCAATGGTGTCGCTAGTGAAGTTAAACAATCCTTTCCGTGAGCCTCGCTCTTGGGCGGGCCCACCCGACAATCCATCCACGAAAAGCACAACCCGAATGCGGAACCATTCCATAGCGATATTCACATAACCCTGCTTGGTTTCGAACCGGAGCGGGGCGAAATACCCTCGCGTCCGAGGACTTTCGGGGTCGGGACCAAGCGGCCAATGCAAACCCTCCCGGACCAAGTTCCACTGTTTGGCAATATGAAGCAGTGAGTACTTGTAAAGCTCGGTAAGGATGCTTGCCACGTGGAACGCGGACAGCATGGCAAGGGCCACCCAACCGAAAACACTGGCGTACTTCTGGTAGCCGAAGCAGATCGGCACGTAGGTGAGCATGCGGAGGCCGTTGGCACCGGCATAGTAACGGGCGTCGCGGCGCCCCTTGCGGTAGCCCTCGATCGGGATCAGAGTTCCCTCCTGGAGTCCCGCCACGGACGGCAAGCGATGCCAAACCGGAGCCAGAAACGAGTAAAAAGCCCGGCAACCAATCATCTCCAAAAAGCGAGCCAAACCGACCCAACCCCAGCTGGGCATAATATCAATCGATGCCATTCAACCGCCGCTGGCGAAGACCCACCTTTTCGGAAATAAAAGTCACCGATTCATTTTGGTCTACCCGACAGCAAACTTTGGTGCGGACGACCCTCCCGACCCAGTTTTCCCAGTTAGAAAGTACCGGTCGGCTGGAGAATTTCCGGCGTGTGATTGCGGGAGAGCAAGGAAAGTTCTCCGGATTTTGGTTCAACGACAGTGACGTCTACAAATGGTTGGAAGCCGTGGCCTACGGCTTAGCGATCGAGGACTCGGCCGAGTTACGCGCTAATGCCGACATCGCCATTGACCTGATTGCCCGCACTCAACGGCCCGATGGGTATCTGAACACGTACATTCAGTACGAAAAGCCCGACATGGCTTGGAAGAATCTCAGCATGATGCATGAGATGTACTGCGGTGGCCACCTTCTAGAGGCCGCCGCGGCATGGCACGATGCCCTAGGCGATGACCGCCTGCTCAAGATCGCCGTGAAATTTGCGGATCACGTGATGAGCATCTTTGGCCCCGACCGGCGGTTGGGCTATTGCGGACACGAAGAATTTGAGTACGGACTCATCCGACTGGCGCGGGCAACGGGAGAAACAAAGTATCGAGAGTTTGCCCGATGGCAAGTGGACACCCGCGGAACGCGACCGTCGCCCTTTGAACCGGAACTGACCGACGAAGTGGCGTTGAGCATGCACCGAGGACAGGTGGGTCAGTGCCTTCGCGATGGGGCGTACAACGGGGAGTACTTACAGGACCATGCCCCCGTGCGAGAGCACACATCGGTAGTGGGTCACGCGGTACGGGCGATGTACCTCTACATGGCGGCGACTGATCTCGCGGACGGTGAGAATGACACCGCCATGGAAACCGCCTTGCGGCGCTGCTGGGACAGCTTGACCAAGCGGCGTATGTACGTGACAGCCGGCATTGGCCCGAGCGGCGATAACGAAGGCTTTACCAACGATTACGATTTGCCCAACGGAACGGCCTATGCCGAAACCTGTGCCGCGATCGGCTTGATCTTCTGGGGGCAGCTGTTACTGGAGCAGACGGGAGAATCGGACTTTGCCGATATCGTGGAGCGATCCCTTTATAACGGCACGCTCAGTGGCATCAGCATTTCTGGTGATCACTACTTTTACGACAACCCGCTGGAAAGCCGCGGTCAACACGAACGGACACCGTGGTTTCCGTGCGCTTGCTGTCCCCCGAACATTGCCCGGTTGCTGGGAACCATCGGTCAGTTGGCGGTGGGGATTGGCGAAGATGGTGTCGCGCTTCACCTTCCCATTGGGCTAACGGTGGAAACTCCGCACGCGACGATATCGGTTTCCGGGAATTACCCGTGGGAAAGCGAAGTCTCCATATCTGTGGAGCCAAAAACCGCGGAGCCCTTCTCGGTTGCCGTACGGATACCGGACTGGGCGGACGAGTTGGGTCTGGAGCTGGAGTCGGCCGACGAACCGGCGGACTATCAGGACGGGTATGCCGTGTATCACCGCGTCTGGTCGGCGGGCGATGTGATTAAAGTGGACTTTGGCACGGAGCCGAAATGGGTGGAGGCGAATCCGGCGATTCTGGACGACTTGGGTCGCGTCGCCCTGTCGTACGGGCCCCTCATCTACTGTGCGGAATCGACCGATAACGGCATCTTGCCGCAGCGTGCCGCCGTGCTGACGGAGCAGGAATTGACCGTGACCCACGAAGACGGCTTGCTGGGCGGGGTCACGACCATCACCGCGCCGGCGATTGTGGATGCGGATGCGTTTCCCGACGGTCTGTACGCCGATTTGGGCACCATTACTCTGCAAGAGCGTGATCTGAAATTCATCCCGTATTACGCCTGGAACAACCGGGGCAAGTCTTCAATGCAGGTCTGGCTACGCCGGGCCTAAAATAGGCTCGGCGGGTAACCTTTGGGGGTGAATTTTAGCCTCTCCGCCGAGCATGAACTAATCCGAGAGACTGCCTATAAGTTCGGGCAGACGGAGGTTTTGCCTGGTCTCCGCGAGCGAGATCGGGCGGCGACTTCTGACCGGGGAATGCTGGACAAAATGGCAGCCGCCGGACTCTTAGGTGTCTCCATTCCGGAGGAGTACGGCGGCTCGGGTACCGATTACATCTCGCTCGGCCTGGTTTGCGAGGAGTTGGAACGGGCAGATTCTACGGCTCGCGTGGTGATGAGTGTCCACTCGGGCTTGCACTCGCTGACGCTGTTCCAATGGGGAACCGAAGAGCAGCGACGACGATTTTTGCCGGATTTAGCGAGCGGCAAGAAAGTGGGAGCATTTGGACTAACCGAACCGGACGCCGGATCAGACGCGGTGAATTTGCGCACCACCGCAGTGCTAGATGGAGATCACTACGTCCTCAACGGCGAGAAAACCTGGATTTCATTGGCCGACTATGCCGATCAGTTCTTGGTGATCGCGAAATCGGGCGAAACCCACGTGGCTTTGATTGTCGACCGCAATCTTCCCGGCTTCTCTAGCCGAGCCCTTCACGGCAAGCTTGGGGTTCGGGCGGGCAATACCGGACAGATCTTCTTTGATAACGTGCGGGTGCCGGTCGAGAATCGCCTTGGCGACCACGGCGAC
>Ga0114959_10002412_pt1 | contig 15405 bp, 14 predicted proteins | sample C_130625_EF_Meta_FD_87317 | JGI IMG/M metagenome (GOLD analysis project Ga0114959, IMG submission 87317) | Freshwater microbial communities from Lake Croche, Canada to study carbon cycling - C_130625_EF_MetaG | ecosystem: Environmental > Aquatic > Freshwater > Lake | place: Lake Croche, Canada...
CAAGTAGGTTCTTTTGACCTTGCGGCAGCGTGTTCTGGTTTTATCAATGCCCTCACCACGGGTGCAATGTTTATAGAATCAGGGCGCTACAAAAAAGTTGTGGTAGTAGGAGCTGATAAAATGTCATCAATTGTCGATTACACCGACCGAACCACTTGTGTTTTATTTGGCGATGGAGCTGGAGCAGTTTTACTAGAAGCCAACTACGAAGGTTTAGGAGTTCAAGATTTTATTTTGAAATCTGATGGTTCGGGTGCTAATCATTTAATTCAGAAAGCGGGCGGAAGTGCTTATCCACCAACGCACGAAACGATTGATGCAAAACAGCATTTTATTCATCAGGAAGGACCAGCGGTATTTAAATTTGCCGTTACAAGAATGGCGGACGTTTCGGCGGAAATTATGGAAAGAAATAATTTGACGGGAGATGATATTGCATTCTTAGTACCTCACCAAGCTAATAAGCGCATTATTGACGCAACGGCACACCGGATGGGTATTGGGGAAGAAAAAGTAATGCTAACCATACAAAAATACGGAAATACCACCGCAGCAACCATTCCACTCTGTTTATGGGACTACGAAACTCAATTAAAAAAGGGGGATAATTTGATTTTAGCAGCGTTTGGAGGAGGATTTACTTGGGGAAGTGTGTATTTGAAATGGGCGATTTGATTAGTTACTGTTTATTTGTTGAAAGACTTAAATATTTGTAAAAATGATACAAACAATTGATTTTGAGCAAGTTATTATTCAAGGAATAAAAGATTTGCCTAAACAATATCTTGGGGAACTTGCTGATTTTGTCGTTTTTTTACGTCAAAAATCTTTAAAACCCTATGACTTTAAAGAAGAATTAAGTTTGATGAACGACCAACAAATTAGACATTTAGAAGAAGAATTTAAAGATTTTGATAAGCAATTTCCGAAAGAATGAAACAATATGTTACCGATACAATGGCGATTGTATCCTACCTTTGAAAAAGAAAAATGCCACCGTCAGTTAAGCAAATTTTTCAACCTGCGGATTTGGGATTGGTAAAGATTTACATTCCCTCAATTGTATTTTTTGAAATTGGGTATCTTTCTGAAAAAGGTAGAACAGATGTAGGGTTGAATGATGTATTGACTCATATCGCTGAATTTTCAACCTATTCAGAACAATCTTTAACGTTCAATATTGTAGTTGAGACTTATAGAATTTTAGATATTCCAGAACTGCATGACCGCTTGATTGGAGGAACAGCTAAGTTTTTAGACTTTGAACTTATCACAAATGACCCTTTTATTCAAGCATCTGAATTTGTTAAGACTGTTTGGTAGATAGAAGGCTTTTAAGGTGATGTTTATGCAAAAATAAGCACAATTAATTGATAATCAAGCATTAAGTTATTTGTCCCCTTGTTTTTGTTTTTCAACAAGGAGACGAATATCAGCCAATTATAAAACATAAAACGATGGAAGCAATTAATATAACAGCCTATCCAAGCGATATGTCGCAGATAGTAGCTATTAAAGCCGTAATGAAGGCTTTGAAAATAAAATTTGAAGTGAGTAAAGAAAAACCGTACAATCCTGAGTTTGTAGCGAAAATTCAAAAAGGTCGTCAAGATTATAAAGACGGGAACTTTATAACCGTGGAGAAGGAAAATTTTAAGACGTTTTTGGGACTGGAATGAGCTATCAAATTGAGATTACTAAACAAGCTCAGGAGGATATTGAGGCTCGCATAAAAGGCTGGTAATAAGGTGATTCTCAAAAAACTAGATAAATACGTTGCTCGAAGAATTAACCGAGCATCTTTTTACGGGTACGGGCAAGCCCGAAGCACTGAAATATAGTTTGGCGGGTTTGCGGTCTCGAAGAATCAATTTGTACTGTTAATAATAGGTTTGAACAATAAACAGAAGAAAACTAAACGAAAGTATTTTTATTATTCATGGTTTTATTTTCTCATTTTTTTAGTAGGAATATGCTTGTTTTCACACCTCGCACCTAGTTTTGATGAGTCTTAAAACAGAGAAAATAATTGGAAATAAGTGGTAGTAAAAGTTTTAATTTTTAGCATCATTTTAATAGTCTTAAATAGAAAATACAAAAAGTTTCTATTTAAATCATTTAGTTAATACTTCCTGCCTTTGTTGGTTTTTTCCGCCAACAATCGGACAAATAAGTTGGTGTTTGAATCTCAGTTAGTTACGAAAAAATAAAGAAAATTAATTACGAAAAATACACTAATCAAAGAACTCAAACAAGTAAAAGCAAGAAAAAAGAAGGCACAAAATGCTGCGGATTTTTTGAATGAAATATAAAAGAATACAGTAAAAAAATATAAAATGGCAAATACCGCAGACATTAAAAACGGATTGGTAATTAAATTCAATAATGATTTATTCTCAATCATTGAATTCCTTCACGTAAAACCAGGCAAGGGTCCCGCTTTTGTGAGAACAAAATTAAAATCTTTGAATACGGGTAGAGTAATTGATAATACTTTCAATTCAGGCGTAACGATTTTTCCGGTGCGGGTTGAGCGCCGAGTTTATCAATATCTTTATGCGGAAGAATTTGGATTTACCTTTATGGATAACATCACTTTCGAGCAAGTTACCTTAAACAAAGAAATGGTTCCTGCTTCCGATTTGATGAAAGAAGGACAAGAAGTTGAAATTCTTATCAACACAGAAACAGATTTACCCATTTCATGTGAGATGCCAATGTTTGTTGAATTGGTGGTAACTTATACTGAAAATGGAATCAAAGGTGATACCGCCAATGCCCCTAAAAAACCAGCAACAGTTGAAACGGGTGCAACTATTACCGTTCCTTTATTTATACAAACTGACGAAAAAATTAAAGTTGATACTCGTACTTATGAGTACGTTGAAAGAGTTAAAAGTTAATTATTGGGCGTTAGGGGTTAGGATTTGTGGTTAGGTTTGCAGACCCCCTAAATCCTAAATCCTAACCCCAACCCCTAAAAAACATGGAAAACACAGAAATACAAAAACTCCTTGACTTTATTGCCCAGTCAACACTTGATGAGGTTTCTATCGAAACCTCTGAACTGAAATTATCCGTAAAAAGATACGGTGTTGCACCCCTTGTTCAGCAAGTAGTGGCGGCTGCGCCAGTAGCAACGCTCGCTCCTTCAGCTGCTCCAATCGCTCCGGTAACTGCTACTCCGGAATCGGCACCGGTGGTGGCCTTAAACAGGGTTACCATCAAATCTCCGATGATTGGAACTTTCTATCGTTCATCAAGCCCTGATAGACCCTCGTTAGTAGAAACAGGTTCTGATATTACGAAAGGAGCGCCTGTATGTATTATTGAAGCCATGAAATTATTCAACGAAATAGAATCTGAAATTTCAGGGCGCATCGTGGAAGTTTTGGTGGAAAATGCCACGCCAGTAGAATTTGACCAACCTCTTTTTGTTGTAGAACAATAGGTTAGGTGTTGGGCCTTAGGGGTTAGGAGTTAGGTGTGGCGCCAACTTCTAATCCCTAATCCCTTACCCCTGACCCCGAAAAATATGTTTAAAAAAATATTAATTGCCAATCGTGGTGAAATTGCGCTTCGGATTATTAGAACTTGCCGTGAAATGGGTATCAAAACGGTTGCAGTGTATTCCACTGCCGACCGTGAGAGCCTTCACGTAAAATTTGCGGACGAAGCGGTTTGTATTGGACCTCCACCAAGCAGACAGTCCTATCTAAACATTCCCGCTATTATCTCTGCTGCTGAAGTTACGGGGGCAGATGCTATTCACCCGGGCTACGGTTTTTTATCCGAAAATGCTGAATTTTCGAGAATTTGTGCTGAATACGGCATCAAATTTATTGGTGCCACTGCCGAGCAAATCAACGCAATGGGGGATAAGGCTACTGCCAAAGCAACCATGAAAAATTCTGGTGTTCCAGTTATCCCAGGTTCTGAAGGATTGATTGATACGGTTGAGGAGGCAAAAATATTAGCCAAAGAAATCAAATATCCCGTCATCATCAAAGCTACGGCTGGTGGTGGTGGTCGTGGGATGAGAATTATCCGTAACGAAGACGAATTTGAAAAACTTTGGGATGATGCCAAAACAGAATCAGCAGCGGCTTTTGCCAATGACGGTTTATACATGGAAAAATACGTTGAAGAACCACGCCATATTGAGATTCAAATTGTAGGAGACCAGTATGGAACAGTTTGCCATTTGTCGGAACGTGATTGTTCCATTCAGCGGCGTCATCAAAAATTGTGTGAAGAAACGCCTTCACCAGCACTTACACCAGCATTGCGTGAGCGCATGGGAACGGCAGCGGTGAAGGGTGCGGCAGCAATCAAATACGAAGGCGCTGGCACGATAGAATTCCTTTTGGATAAAAATGGGGATTTCTATTTCATGGAAATGAATACTCGTATCCAAGTCGAACATCCGATTACTGAGGAAGTCACAAATTTTGATTTAATTAAAGAGCAAATAAAAGTAGCGGCGGGAATTGCGATTTCAGGACAAAACTATTTTCCAAAATTGTTCGCTTTGGAATGTAGAATTAATGCCGAAGATCCATCGAATAATTTCCGGCCATCGCCAGGGAAAATTACTAATTTGCATCTACCAGGTGGGCACGGCGTGAGGATTGATAGCCACGTTTATTCTGGATACACCATTCCTCCGAATTATGATTCAATGATTGCGAAGGTAATTGTAACGGGTCAGAGTAGGGAAGAAGTACTGTTGAGAATGAAGCGAGCCTTACAAGAATTTGTGATTGAAGGCATCAAAACAACCATCCCATTCCACATAAAATTAATGGATGATGAACGTTTTAAATCAGGGAATTTCACAACAGCGTTTATGGAAGGATTTGATTTGAGTAACTTGTAAGGATAAAAAATGTTAAAAGCCCTCTGGATTTTATTTCAGAGGGCTTTTTTGATTACTTCTTGAAAATTACTTTATGATAAATTTCCTTCATGGCAATATCAACACCATCTATTTTAACCATTCCATTCAAATCATCACAATCATCATTAAACCAATGGTGAATACTCTGATTTTTGGTGTAAATTGTAATATAAGGTTTACTTTGCTCAATATAAATGATTTGATGAATGGACTCTAATTTTTTATAGCAAGGCAACTTTTTCTTCATATCAAAATCTTCGGTAGAATCAGAATGAATTTCCACTAAAATATACGGATTAATAATACCCGCTACTTTACGTTTCCGTGGAAATAATAACGACTTTCCTTTCATCACCAAAGCATCAGGATTAAACGCCATTTCACAATCAGGAACATAAATTGTTTTGGCACTTCCCATGGCTTTATATTCCTCTTTTTCGAGGTAAATATTTCTTAATATTGCTCCAATATTTAGAACAATTGTTTCGTGGTTATCGCTTGCTTGGCTCATTTTTGCTTTGATTTCTCCATTAATATACTCTATCGTATATGGTTCATCTGCCATTTCTTCCAAAACGTCCCAATATTCCTCTAATGAAGCAGGTATAAAAACGACTCGTTCTTCTTCTAAACGTTCAATGATACTTTCAGAAAGACTTGCTACGGTTATCATAGTTTTATTGTTTTTTTGTAAAAATAAACATTCTTAACCGTTATTCAAAAAGCATTCAAATTGTAAGGCATTTTAGATTCATTTCTTATAAATGAATATGAATTAGTTATCTTCGCTCTATAAATTAATTCTCCATTCTTTATGAATCCTACAATCCGAAAAACAAGCAATGAAGTCAAAAATTTTGTTTTTAGTCCTTACTTCGGTGATGGACTTCGGATAACTTTTGGGGTTGTTTTTCCGAGTTTGGTTCTTGCTCAATTTGACCTACTCAAAATAGGAATTACCGTTTCTTTGGGTGCACTGTGTGCGAGTATTGTCGATTCGCCAGGTCCAATTACTCATCGACGCAATGCGATGTTTTTGACCATCGGAATCGTTACGGTAGTTTCTTTGTTGACGGCGCTTTGCAATTTCTCCGTATACGTTTTAGGAATACTTATTTTCATATTAACTTTTTTATTTTCAATGCTTTATGTCTACGGTGTACGAGCAGCATCGGTAGGAATTGCAGCGTTATTGATGATGACTTTGGGCATTGGAGATATTCGTCCATTACCCGAAATATTGCTTTATTCGCTCGAAATTCTCTTTGGTGGATTGTGGTATATTGCCCTAAGTTTGTCGCTTCATCGCATGATGCCGTATCGTCAGGCAAGGTTGAATTTGGGAGAATGTTTGATTGAAATTGCTGATTTTATGAGAATTAAGGCGGGTTTTTATCAAGAAGGAATGGATTATGATGAAAATTACAAGAAGCTGATTGAGGCTCAAATTACAGTTAACGACAAAATGGATGCCGTCCGGGAACAATTGCTAAAGAACCGTGAAATCGTGCGTGAAAATACCCAAGAAGGACGTTTTTTATTGGTAGTTTTTGTGGATATGGTCGATTTATACGAACAAATTATGTCTACGTTTTTCAACTATCAAAACTTGCATAAACAGTTCGATAAAACTGGAATTCTGACTGATTTTGAAAATACACTAAATCTCCTAGCTGAACAAATTGATGAAATCGGAGCATCCTTAAAAGATGGAACCTATCCCGATTTCGTGTTAAAATTACCACGAAAAATTAAAGATTTGAAAATAGAAATTGATGCACTCGAAGCATTAAAAGAAAATACCAGCGTAACTTTTTCTACGACTGGATTGCAGGCATTAAAAAATATTGAAGTAAATGTTGAAAATATCTACTTGAGAATCAAGAAGATACGGGGGTATTTTAAGGAGAAAAAACTTAAAACTTTAGAAAAAAATGACCTTAAAATTGCCTCTTTTATTTCACACCAAGAATATCATCTTGATAATTTTATCGATAATTTGAATCTAAAATCCGAAAATTTTAGACATGCTCTTCGTATTTCGGGCATGATGGTCGTGGGTTTTATCATTGCGCAATCTTTCAATTTTTTACACAGTAATTGGATTCTTCTCACGATTGTTGTGATTGTGAAGCCAGCTTACAGCCTAACTAAAGAGCGCAATCTTGACCGCCTAATTGGCACAATTTCAGGCGCTTTTATCGGGATGCTGATCCTTAATTATGTCACCGACAATCGGTTGCTTTTTGCTATTTTACTGGTTTGCATGTTGGGGACATACAGTTTTCAGCGAAAAACCTACCTTGTAAGCGTAGTTTTTATGACGCCTTTCATCTTGATTCTCTTTGATTTTTTGGGAATGGGAGGCCGTGCTTTATTGATTGAACGAGTGTATGATACGCTGATTGGCGGGAGCCTTGCCTTTATCGGAAGTTATGTTTTGGTACCAAATTGGGAACATGAAAAATTAAAAAAGACCTTAATTGAGATGTTAGAAGCCAATTTGGCGTATTATCATCAAGTATCACAGATGTATTTTGGTATAAAATACGAAAGGGTTCCGTATAAAATTATTCGAAAAGAAGTTTTTGTGCGAAGTGCCAATTTAGCTTCTGGCTTTCAAAGGATGTATTCTGAACCAAAACATAAACAATTGAGCATCAATGAAATACATAAATTTTCTGTTTTGAACCATTTATTTTCCTCTTACGTAGCGACACTTGCGATGTATGCCAACGAACATTTTGAAGAAATTCCAGATTCTGAGGAACTGAATATAATTGCTCGACACACCGAAGTAATGCTGAAAGAAGCCATTAAGATTGTTGAAAAAAGTGAATTTGTCAAGAAGGAAAATATTCAAATTTTGAAACTTAAAACCAACGCAGACCAACAAGAAGAAAGTAAAATTGTGATTCCCGAACAATTTATGAATATCCAGAAAGCAGCGTATGATATTTGCAAGATTTCGGAGCGGATTCGATTGTGAATTTGGAATTTTAGACCACAAATTTGTCAAAGCCAAAAAGCAAGGTTAATTTTAGGTATTAAAAGAAATAAGAAACGACACAATGATAAAGAATAACTGGTCAAGAGAAGAAGTTGCAGCAATTTATAATTTGCCTTTCATGGAATTGGTTTATCGTGCTGCCACTGTTCATCGTCAATATAACGACCCGCAAGAAGTTCAAATCAGTACACTATTATCCATAAAAACGGGCGGATGTCCAGAGGATTGTTCGTATTGTTCACAAGCGGCTCGCTATCATACCGATGTGAAAGTGCAGAAACTGATGGAAACGACCGAAGTTTTGGCAGCGGCTCAACGTGCCAAAGATGCGGGTTCTTCTCGTTTTTGCATGGGTGCGGCTTGGCGTGAAGTGCGTGATAATAAAGACTTTGACAAGGTTCTGGATATGGTAAAGGGGGTAAACGAAATGGGTTTAGAAGTTTGCTGTACGCTCGGAATGTTATCAGAATCTCAAGCTGAAAAGTTGAAAAATGCGGGTCTATACGCTTACAATCATAATATTGACACGAGCGAAGAAAACTACGAAGACGTGATTTCGACTCGTACTTTTGCCGACCGTTTGAATACAATTGATAACGTCCGTAAGGCAAAATTATCCGTTTGTTCTGGGGGAATTATTGGCTTGGGTGAAGGAGATTCCGACCGAATGGGGATGTTGAAAACCCTTGCAAACATGCCACAACATCCTGATTCCGTGCCAATTAACAATTTAGTTCCGATAAAGGGAACACCATTGGGCGAGCAAGAGCCCGCTTCTATTTGGGATATGGTTAGAACAATTGCTACAGCAAGAATCTTGATGCCAAAATCTTTGGTAAGGCTTTCAGCGGGACGATTGGATATGTCTTACGAAGGACAAACCTTATGTTTTATGGCGGGTGCAAATTCTATTTTCTCGGGTGATGTACTTTTAACGACGCCAAATCCTGCGGTATCAAATGATAAAGCATTATTCCAAATTTTGAGCATTAAGCCAAGAGAAGCTTTTAAAGACAAAAAAGCAGAAGTGAATTTTATTCCGAGTGTGGTGGAAAAAATGGATGAGGTTTTGAATTAAGGTAAAAATATCCAAAAAACTATTCATGTCATGATTTAAAATTATGCCATAAATGAAAAACACAATTCACAAATAACAAACAATTATAATGGCATTAAAAAAAGGCGATAAAGCCCCAGATTTCAAACTTTTTAACTCTGACAAACAAGAAGTTAGCCTTTCGGACTACCAAGGTAAAAATGTAGTTATCTTATTTTTTCCCTTAGCTTTCACGGGAACTTGTACTACTGAATTATGCGAAATGAGAGATAATATTTCAATCTACTCAAATCTGAATGCTGAAATTTTAGCCATTTCAGTGGATTCGCTTTTCACCTTAGAAAAATTTAAAGCGGAGCAAAATTTACCTTTCCATTTATTATCAGATTTCAACAAAGAAGCTTCAGCAGCGTATGGTTCTTTATACGAAAATTTTGTTTTAGGCATGAAAGGTGTCTCAAAACGCTCAGCTTTTGTGGTCGATGCGGCAGGGAATATTCAATACGCAGAAGTGCTTGAAAGTGCGGGAGATTTACCTAACTTTGAAGCCGTTCAAAGTGCCTTAAAAAGTCTATAACAAAATTCTTTTTTTCATGTTGATAAGGTATCTAAATTTTATCAACATGAAACATCTGTTAATCCTATCTCTCTGTTTGTCATTTTCGGCAAGCATTTTCTCGCAAAATTTAACTTTATCTAGCTTCAATCAAGAACGAAGTGATTTAAATCGAAAAGGGCTAACTGTTTTGGGTTCCTGGGCGGGAGCAAATCTAATTACTAATGGCATTTTATTGGCCAATTCATCGGGAAGTGATAAATATTTCTACCAAATGAATGTGTATTGGAACGTGGTAAACGGTGCATTAGCGGGTTTAGGCGTATTGCAAGCCAAAAAAACACAAGCAAATTTTAGTGCTTTTCAAACTTTAGCAGAACAAAATTCTACCGAAAAAACCTTCTTGATTAATACTGGTTTGGATGGGGCTTACATAATGACGGGCGTGTATTTAATCGAAAAAAGCAAGAATTCAATTGATAGTCAGGAGATGTTGAAGGGCTACGGTCAATCGGTGATTTTACAAGGTGGGTTTCTTTTGCTTTTTGATGGAATGATGTACGGTGTACATCGTTCGCATCTGAAAAAAGGGAAAGCCATTTTTGAAAATCTTACGTTTACGGGGAATTCAATCGGTTTTACTTGGCAGTTTTGAATCTACCTTAGAGACAGTTTACATCAAATACACCAAAATTTAAGATCATTTAAAGAAGCTACGAGTCAGATTTGAAATCGTCTTAAAATAATCTTGTCAGGTGAATGCCTAAGAGGAATTACCAAAATGCACACTAATCGTGGCAATACCGAAATCTAGATATTAACTTGCTAAGAGAATAAGTTTATTCTAATTTTTCATATTGGTTGTGAATTCTCAAGAGAATTACACCAATAACTACCGCCACAACGGCCATAACGGTACTCAATAAACCCTCAATACCAAAAGATAATTTAATTAAAATGGTGGAGATAATAAATCCTGAATTTCGGATAACTTTACTAAATTCGTCGGTATGGAAAAAAGAAATTAATAACAACAAAACATCCGTCAAAATCAATACGGTAAAGAATTCATCGAAGAAAATTTTATTAATGTCTCTAATTGAACCAACGATTTCACTAACGGTTATAAAGTTTTCGAAAATCCAATTACCAAAACTGTAAGTTGCTAAAATCAACAACACGGGCACCAAAAGCGTGGCAATCACTTTCTTGGTTTCAACAAAATTTGCCACTTCTGGTGTTAAAATTACCTTTTCCTCGTTTTCTTTTTCTTGCTTTTTTTGATTGAGTTTGTAAAAATAAAATATTAGATAAAACAAAATGATGGTCCCAATAATATCATAAGTAAATTGTAAGTCTCCCTTAAGTTCAAACCAATCGGGCGTAAATTTTATCCTAGACAAATCTTTAAAAATTCGTCTAATCAAAATTAGCGTAACAATTTCATATTGTTTCCCGATGTACTTACTGATAGATTTTGGTAAGTAATAAATTAACAAATAGACCTCGTAAATAAGAATGAACGAAAATGGGGTGTAAATCGCTACAATCGGATTTCCGAGCAATCCCGCAGAATCAGTAATATTTAAAATTTTAAAATCAACCATAGCAATCAGCATGGAATGGATTAAAAAACTAGCGATGGCAATTTTGATGATAAGTTCCTCACTCTTTTTTTTGGTCTTTTCTGAAAGGAAAAAATCGTGTACGGTATTTAATGTCTCAGTAATTCTGGCCATTTTTTGCTTGGTATCGTTTGGTTTATAATTATTTTAACTTAAATGTTAGCTTAAAGTTTCAAATAGGTATATTTAAGGAGTTTTTGTCTTTCTATTGTTGTAATTTAAATTAAATTATCCAAATTTAAAAACATGTTTAAAAAACTATTATTTCTTCTTATTCCCATCACAGGATTTGCCCAATCCCGAATCTCCCTAAATGATTTGACTGCCTTCAAAAACCCAAGTCTAAATTGGACAATCGAAGGTGGTGTTACGGGTAGTTTTGATGGAAATGCCCTCAAGCCTATTGCTGGGAAGGGGGTGCTTTTAAGTACCATGAAAGGTCCAAAGTACCAATCAAGCGATGATTTATATTCTGTATTGGAACACGGGGATATTAAAATGGCACTGGATTTTATGATACCTGCTGGCTCAAATTCTGGCATTTATCTGCAAAGTCGCTACGAAGTTCAGATTTACGATACTTGGTTGAAAAAGCCAATTGTGGATAATTTTTGTGGCGCTATTTATCATCGTTGGGACGAATCTCGTGGGAAAGGCAATGAAGGTTACGAAGGCCATCCACCCCGTCAAAATGCCGTAAAAGCCCCTGGACTTTGGAATCATTTGGAGATAGATTTCAAAGCTCCAACCTTTGATGCGGCAGGTAAAAAACTCAGCAATGCCCGTTTTAATTCCGTATATTTAAATGGCATTTTAATTCATGAAAATATTGAACTGTTGGGTGTCACTCGTGGTTCGATTTCAGCGCAAGAAGTAGCCAAATCACCTTTCAGAATTCAAGGTGACCACGGACAAGTAGCCTTCAAAAATATCGTTTACGAGGTTTTTGAAAAAAGTGATATTAATTTCACACCCGTAACTTACGAAGTTTCCGAAGGAGTAGTGACTAATTTTAAACAGAGCAATCCTAAAATCGTTGCTTTTGGAACAATTCCTCAGCCGACTCAAAAAATCATAAATGCCAAAAGGGATTTTTTAGCAAAATTTCAAGGAAAATTTACCACGAAAGTTGCTGATAAGTATACCTTCATCGGGCAATGGGAGGCCATTGGGGCAGTTGTGGTGGATAATGATACGGTCATTCAAGGCTGGCATCAACCTTTTGAATACGTAAAAGGTAGAAAAAAATTGGCAGCTGGAGAACATTCTTACACTATTTTATACACCAAGGATTATAATTGGCGACCCAACTCTCTGGGTGTTTTTATTCAGAAAGATCAATGGGAAAAACAAAATATTACCGAACGAACTTCGCTTTTAGATATGGTTCCTGTGCCTTTAATCGAAGTAAAATCCAAAGACCAGCCCGTCGTTCAACGTTCTTTTATCATGTACGGTCATAAAAAAATATCGCACGGAATCAACGTTGGAATGCCAGATGGATTAAGCTTCTCCTATAACCTCAATCAAGGGGGATTTTTGCAATTTTGGAGAGGAAAATTCTTGAATACTACCGAAATGTGGCACGACCGCGGAGAGCCTCAAACGTCAACTGCCATGGGGATGACTATTCAAGCAAATGGCAAATTTCCATTGGCTTATTTGAATAATATTGAAACAGAATTCCCGGATAGTTTAACGAAAGAGGAGCTAAAATTTAAAGGATATAAACTTGAAAAATATCACAATAATGGTGGTTATCCAAGTTTTATGTACGAATACAAAGGCTTAAAAATTGAAGATTTTGTAACGCCAACTGAAAAGTCAATGGGCCTGAATCGCCACATAGTGATTGGAGGAGAAGTGAGTGCTGATCAACAATTATATGCGCTAATGGCCGAAGGAACGGAAATTCTCGAAGTAGCCATCAACCGTTATGGCGTTGATAATCAAACGTATTACGTTGAAATTGTATCGAACCTAAACGATAAACCTTTCGTTCGTGAAAGCAAAGGTAAAAAGCAATTATTGATGCCTTTGAAGGGTTTGAAAGAGGTTAATTATAACGTTATTTTTTAAGATTTAGATTTAAGACATATGAAAAACTATAGATATTTACTGATTACCATTCTTGGTTTCTTAACGCATCAAACTTTTGCTCAGCAGAAACCTCAGCCGCTGACTGAGGAGGATTATTACGAAATCAAAACTATTACGATCCCCGAGGGAATACAACTAGAAGTTGGGGGTGTTGCGCCCATGCCAGATGGAAGGGTTGCTGTATGTACTCGCCGAGGCGAAATATGGATTATTGAAAACCCTTACATGCCTGATGGCACGCAACCCAGTTATACTTTATACGCCAGTGGTTTGCACGAATCTTTGGGTTTGGCTTATCGTGATGGCTCGTTTTTCTGTACTCAAAGAGGTGAATTGACAAAATTAACCGATACTGACGGCGATGATAAAGCCGATATTTATGAATCGTTTGCCAATTGGGAGGTTTCTGGGAATTACCATGAGTATTCTTACGGGCCCATTTTTGATAAAAATGGTGATATGTATTTAACTTTCAATGTGGCCTGGGTTGGGTATGGAGAAGGTAAATTGGCAAAATGGCGAGGCTGGTTGGTGAAAATTAAAAAAGATGGAACCCTTGAACCCATTGCGACAGGTTTACGCTCCCCAGCAGGTTTTACCGTTAATTCAAACGGGGATGTACTTTATGGCGAAAACCAAGGTGATTGGGTTGGTTCTGGGCGAATAACGCATTTAGAAAAAGGTGATTTTGCGGGAAATGCTGGAGGACTTTGGTGGACAAAAGAACCTGAATCTCCGTTGAAACCAACTACCGTAAAAGACATTCCCGACACGGGTGAACCGATGTTTGAAGCTGCCAAGAAAATGAAATCTTTGAAATTACCCGCCGTTTGGTTTCCTCATGCTTTGATGGGAATATCCACGGCTGATATGATCGAAGACGAAACGGGTGGCAAATTTGGACCATTTCAAGGGCAATATTTTGTTTATGACCAAGGACAATCCAAAGCAATGCGAATGACTTTAGAAAAAGTAAACGGTAAATATCAAGGAGCTTGTTATCCTTTCCGTGAGGGTTTCCAATCGGGAACCATTCGGGCAAGATGGGGCAATGATGGCTCAATGTTTGTTGGACAAACTTCTCGTGGTTGGGGTTCAACGGGTAAGAGTTTATTCGGTTTGCAGCGTTTGGCATGGAATGGAAAAATGCCTTTCGAGATGAAAAGTGTTTCGGCCCGTCCCGATGGTTTTGAAATTGAATTTACACAGCCAATCAGTCGGCAAAGTGCGGAGAACTTTAATAGTTATGAATTGAAGAGCTTTACTTACAAATATCAACATCAGTACGGAAGTCCCATTATCAATCAAGAAGCTACCCCATTACGTGCAATAATTGTCTCAGAAGACCGTATGAAAGTACGATTGGTCTTGGATAATATTCGTCAAGGATACATTCATCAAGTAACAGCTTCGGGCATTGTGAATGATGAAGGGCAACCACTTTTACACGATGTTAGTTATTATACGCTGAACGAAATCCCTTCGGGAGATATGGCAAAAGTACCTTTGAGAGCCATTCCACCCACGCCAGTTCCAGTTCCTACGAAAGAAGTAAAAAGTTCGTTGAAAAAAGAAAAAATTGGAGCCACGAAAGATATCATGGTTAATAGCAAAGAAGTGGCAGTTTTATTAAAAAAACACGCTTGTTTAGCTTGTCATGCCGAAGCCAGCAAAGTGGTGGGGCCGTCTTATGCCGATATTGCCAAACGTAATTATACCAATGAGCAAATTTTGGAATTAGTCTATAAACCAAAACCCGAAAACTGGCCGGATTACGCAACCGAAATGGCACCAATGGGGCACGTTCCAAAAGCAGATGTTTTGAAAATTGCGGCTTGGATTAATACGTTAGGAAAGAAAAGTAAAGTGGATTTGAATAAAATTGAAAATCATGATTAGTGATTTCAAATAAAAAATAGGTAAGCTACACGGTTTTTTCGCAAAATCATCGCTTGGTTAAATTTTACTTGATAGAAATAAAAATGGAGGATGCAGACAAAAATCTACATCCTCCATTCAAAATGTTGCCTTACTTAAAATTAATTCTTCGCCCCTTGCACGGCACTTCCTTGCGTAGCTTTTTGTTGTTGCATTGGGTTGGGTTGCGACTGACGGGTTTGCTTAAATACTTGAAAACGAGTTGGTTGTTCTGGTTCA
>Ga0114959_10002414_pt1 | contig 15400 bp, 19 predicted proteins | sample C_130625_EF_Meta_FD_87317 | JGI IMG/M metagenome (GOLD analysis project Ga0114959, IMG submission 87317) | Freshwater microbial communities from Lake Croche, Canada to study carbon cycling - C_130625_EF_MetaG | ecosystem: Environmental > Aquatic > Freshwater > Lake | place: Lake Croche, Canada...
GAAATTTGGCAATATATTAGATTTAATACCACTTTGTGATAAAGTGAGCAAATTAACATCATTATGTTCTATTTGCAGAGACGGAACACCTGCTATATTCTCTATGCGTTTAACTGCTGAAAAAGAGCAAACAATTGTAGGTTCTGATAATTATATTCCAGTATGCAGAAAATGTTATAAACAAGTTTAATATATATATATCAAAATGATTTAAATCAAAAAACATATAAGTATTATAAAGTTAAAAATGATTAATGAAAAACAGGTAATTAATAATGACACAAATATTGTCATTAAAAAACGTGGACGCAAGTCTAAGAAAGAATTGGAAGAAATAACTCAAAAGCAAATACCAAAATATATTATGGAAAATAATATAAATGTTGTAATTGAGGATTCAAATAAAGTTAATGATACGCAAATAGAAAATCTTTTAATTATTGATGATTTATCTGTAAATAATGAAATAATAAATACACAAATTTTATCTGACGAAGATACACCCCTTCCTAAAAAGAGAGGGCGTAAACCAAAAGGAGGTAAAATTATTCAGCAAGTAGCATCAGTTGATAACAATAAAGTGATTAAACCAAATGTTATTTTACATTTAAAATGTTCGTTAAAAGATTTACAATCAATTTCATCATTAGAAAACGATATTCAAAGTTATAATTTTTCTAATGTATCCCAATTATCATATGATATTCTGAATGATAATCACACAAACAAAAAATCAGAACAATTATATACACTGAAAGAAAAGGATATTGAAGAAGATAACGATTACTATGATGACATTGTTAAATCAACAAAAGAAAATGATATTAGGGATATATGGAAAAAGTTAAAAGTTTTAGAACATAATTTGCATACAAATAATATATGTGATAAAAAATCTGCATGTTTTTGGTGTACGTATGAATTTGATAACCCTCCTGTGTATATTCCTAAGCATTATATTAAAGATGCATATGATGTTTACGGATGTTTTTGCAGTCCAGAATGTGCAACTGCTTATTTAATGGAAGAACATATTGATAGTTCTAGTAAATTTGAGAGGTATCATTTGATAAATAATGTTTACGCAAAAATTTATGATTATAAAAAGAATATTAAGCCAGCACCTAATCCATATTATATGCTTGACAAATATTATGGCAACCTTACTATTCAAGAATATAGATCTCTTTTAAGAAATGAACGTTTATTTTTAGTTGTGGATAAACCATTAACAAGAGTTCTTCCTGAATTACATGAAGATAATGATGATTTTATTATTAATAATAAGATAATTCCGTCTAATACATACCAAATTAAAAAAAAATTACAAAAGAAGCAAACTAAAAATACAATTTTAACCGAGAGATTTGGGTTAAATCAATAATATACTAATAACACTAAATTTAGTATATTATATATTTTGTAAAATCATTTTATCACATATTATATTATATGAACAATATTGATAAAAATCAACAAAAAGGAGAAAATCAACAAAAAGGAGAAAATGAACAAAAAGAAGAAAATCAACAAATAGAAGAAGATGACATTTCTATTTATAATTTTAATTCTATTATAAAATTTATTAAAAAAAATATAACTCAAATATTATTATTGGGGTTAGTTTTTTTTGTTATATATATTGTTGAACGCATTACAAATCATAATAATTTTTTAATTGCTATTAAAAATGAAAAGATGATGAAAAACCAAATGAAAATAATGAAAAAAAAAATTATAACTTAAGTTGTAAAAAAACTTAAATAATTTGTACTAAATATTTGTACTAAATATTTGTACTAAATATTTTTTTTAACTGAATTTTTTTCTACTCGAATATTGTAATCATTTATTGAACTATTCAATTTGTAACGAAGTTGTTTATATATTTCTTGGTTTACTGACTTTATTACTTGTACTTCCTTTTTTTTAATACCTAAATAAGCTTTAATAGTTTCAACTTCATCGAAACCATGTTCAGATAGTTTTTCTCTTGCGGTATCCTCATTATAATCTGTTTGCCTTATTACTTTTTGAATTTTCTCATCTATAAGAGCAGTCTCTATTAAAGAAATGTCAGACATATATGAATTAGATAAATTATATTTTAAATCGTATTAAACGAATTAATATATATACATTATTAGACTATGTCAATAGAAAGTAAAATATATGATTTTGATACAGAAGAAATGTTCCAAAAAATGCAATTTGTAATGAAAAAAGAATTATCAAAAGTTTTAGGTGATTTTTTATTAAGATATGAATTATTGGAAAAAACCCATAAGCAAATTATGCAACTACCATCAGTTCTAAATGAAATGAACAAAGTGGCTCCAGAAGATATTTCAGAACCAGTTTATAAAAATGTAAGCAAAGATATTGAAAATATGAATGATAAAATGGTAAAATTAGAAAATAAATTTGATAGTGGTATACACGAAATATTGGAATTATTTAAAGGATTGACTAACGAATTTACTACATTTAAAAATAATTTAATAAATAAATCTGAGACTAAATACAAAATGAAATCTTCTATTGTTTCTGCGTGTGAAAATGAAAACATTAAAGTAGAAATTAAAGAAGAGGAAGTAATAGAAATTAAAGAAGAAGAAGTAATAGAAATTAAAGAAGAAGAGGAAACAGAATCTAGTTCAGAGGAGGAAGAAGAAGAGGAAGAAGAAGAGGAGGAAGAAGATGAGGAGGAAGAAGATGAAGAAGATGAAGAGTCAGATTTGGCTCCACCTTTAAAAGTAGAAGAAGAAGTTGAAACGGAAGCTAGTTCAGAAGATGAAGATGAAGATGAAGATGAAGATGAAGATGATTCAGATTTGGCTCCACCTTTAAAAGTAGAAAAAGCGTCAGATTTGGCTCCACCTTTATCAAAGGTGGAAGAAGAAGAAGAAGAACTAACAATTATTACAATCGATGAAGTTGATTATTGCACAAATGATGAAGAAAATGGATTTATTTATAAGTTATCAGATGAAGGTGAACAAGAAGATAAAGTAGGTTATTTAAAAGAAGGTGAACCTTTCTTTTACGAAGATGAAAAATAAAATACACTAAAAATTATAAAAAATAAAAATAAAAATATAATTATATATTAATGATTAATTTATGTGCTCCAGCAATTGTTTACCTTATATTTTCAATAACTCAAATACTTATTGACTTATATAAAAGATTATATAATAATGCTTTTATTAAAGTAATTGTTACATCAATGGTAACATTATTGTTGAACATATTATGTGAAAAAGGTTTTAGTGCGGTATCTTGGGTTATTGTTTTTATTCCATTTATTTTAATGACTATAATTGTTAGTGTCTTGCTATATTTCTTTGGATTAAATTCAACTACTGGAGATTTAAATTACACTTGTAAAGACAAAGATTCAACAAAAACAACAACAGGAAGAACAACAACAACAACAACAAATATAATGCATCCTAATGGAGTTAAGACTGATATGAATGGTAATATTATTATTTATGACCCAGATTATAATCCAATAAACCATCCTATATACTACCAATCACCGAATGTTATCATTCCAAATCCTAGTACAAATAATGTACAACAATCAAATGTTAAAATTTATCATCCAATCCCATATGGTTCTAGTAGTCCAGAGTACCAAAGTTAAAAATATTTTTATAAATAAATATATAAAGATTACTTATTTATTAAATGTATATTATGTTATACTCACTATTTGAAATTGGTAAAACTCTATCAATATGCATTCTCTTGGATGATTATTTTACTAGAATTTATTCTACTAAATATAAAGAAATTACTATTGAAATCATATTCAAAATAATATATGTATATAGTTTTTGTGAAATGAAGATAAAAAATGTAATAAAAAATTTTGAAGAAAAACATCCTCACATTATTAAATTTATAAAACAAATATTTAAACACGATTTAAATAAGATAGATATTGAATTTGTAAAAGACAATCAAATAGTAGATATATTTTCAAAACAAAAATATTTAAATTTAAAAGAAGAAGAAGTTGTAGTTATACCAGATTATGATTTTGTTCTTTATTCTGATACAAGTGTAACACCATCAAATATTAAAATAATTCATAAAAACTCTACTTCTAAGTTCTTGATTAATGTTCAAGAAACATATAATTATGTTCCGTCTACTATAAGATTTATTCTTATTGAATTTGTCGTTGGTGAAAAAACATATAAAATAGATTTATCAACAAACAAATATAATTTCTATGTAAAGGACAATATTTTTGACAGAAATTTCTTTTTATATTATTTGCGTAACATTGAAACAGAAGTTGTTGTTTTTGAAGACTTCGAATTGGATGAATTTACAATTAAAATAATAGATAATAATGTAAATATTAATAAGATTCATTTGACTAAACATGATAATCAATGTATTAAACTTGATGAATCTAGTTATGAAATAATTACCAAACCAGTATAATTATAATATATTCAATATTAAAGTAAATAAAATAATATTTAATATAAAACAATTTAAAAAAAAAATGAGATATTAAAATATAAATGTTATCCCAGCAAAATACAATGGACACAGCAACTCAGAGTTCTAATCAGGAAACATTCCACCACCCTTTATCAAAAAATTGGACGTTATGGGCACATCTTCCACATAATACAGATTGGTCGTTAAAAAGTTATATTCCTATTTCAACATTTACAAGTGTTGAGGGTACAATTGGAGTTACAGAGACTATTCCTCAAGTTCTTGTTGAAAATTGTATGTTATTCATAATGAAAGAAGGTGTGAAACCAATTTGGGAAGACCCTAATAATAGAAATGGTGGAAGTTTCTCGTATAAGGTTTCAAATAAAAATGTGTATAAGGTTTGGAAAGATTTAACTTATGTAGTTGTTGGTGGAACAATTAGTAAGCAACAAACCTTTGTAAATTGTGTTACTGGGATAACCATTTCTCCAAAAAAGAGCTTTTGTATTATAAAAATTTGGATGGCAGACTGCAATCATCAAAATCCTGCTATTGTGACTCAAGACGTTAAAGGATTACAACCACAAGGATGTTTATTTAAAAAACATACACCAGAATATTAAAAACAATTTTATAAAAAGTTATGTAAAAATATAAATATATTTATTTAATATTTATATTTTAATTTGGAATAGGTAAAGGTCTTTGATTCTTTTCTACCACTAAAGGTTCTGGAACAAATGTTGTTCCTTTTTTATATATGTTTGTGCTACATAACTCAGTAATTTGTGGTACGAAACATGGTGCTGGGTTAACTAGATTTGTTGAATTAATACCAAGCAAAAATGATTCAGTATCAGCAGCATTATGAGAAAGTTTGTTCCAAGGTATTTGTGCTGGCAAAAGTCCATTTCCAGGTAATTCAGTCTTATAAGCTTCACCATATTGCGAGTTAGTATATAACGTATAATTCTCGTGTAATGCATAATCGCGTTGTTCTAAACAATAATTGCCTCGGCTATTAATATTGCGAGTAGAAGCCATCTATATATCTACTTTTTAAAAAAAAATCATCTTTTCCACCTTTTCCACCTTTAAGAAAGGTGGAGCCAAAATATATAAAAATGTGTATTTATTTTTGGATCCACCTTTCTTAAAGGTGGATAACATCTTTTAATTTACATATATTTATTTCTGAAATTGAACCTTTTTCTAAATATTCACATATACAAATATGTGATAAATACATACAATCATATGCAAATAAAATCATAAGACCAAATTCTAAATCTTCACTCATAAATTTTCCAGCCATTATTCCCATACATTCTTTTAATTCATTACAATTTTCAAGTTTTAAATATAAATCATGAATACTAACAATGATTTCATCTTCATTATATTCTTCAATTCCTAAAATATCGAGTAATTCTTGACGATAAAGTGAATCTCTAATAAAATCTTTTTCTTCTTCGCTAATGTCATCTGTTTCAATAAATACTCCTGATGTATTATATGAGCAAACTAGTTTTGTATTATACATAACTTTTATACAATTTTATCTTTATGTTTTAACAACTAAAGATATAAATATTTTACTATTTTCTAGAAGGATTTTATTGGATTTTTTTGTAATATAAAATTTGAACCAACTCTAATCCAAAACTATTTGTAATAATAAGGTCACCTTGTGCAAAAGCAAAATTACCTGTTCCAGAAGAAAGAATTGAATTATTCAATAACTCAATTGGAGCAGCAGTTTCAAATTCTTCTACATCAATATAAGAATATGGTGCTGTAAATGAACCTAAACCATTTTTTTTTAAATCAACTACAAATTCTCCAATTTCACATATTTTGTTGTTTATATTATTTAGTTGACCACTATAATAAGCATCACCGACTTCATTTGTTAATGCTTCGTCAGAATATAAAGGATATAAAGAAGTGAAAATTTTTTGTACAGGACTTGCTAAATATTCATTACCAGTACTTCTTTTTCCAGAAGTATATAAGTCAAATTCAAACTTAAAACTACCATTATCAGTAGTTATAACTTGCGGTATGTTTTCCGATTTACTCATATTATATTTTACTTAAATAATTAAAATTTTAAAAAAAAAAATAATTTTTATTTTTATTTTTGAAGTTTTTATAAAAAAAATTGAAATACTTAAATAAATTATAATAGTATTAACATATAAATAAAATGACTAGTAAAAGTGAAAAAAAATCAACAACACTAATTTTTGAAGATTATGAAATTGAAATAATTACAAAACCGACTTTAAATTTTATAGTTAATAAGGGAACCGGTGCTGGTGGTGCTAATACAAATTACTATGGTAAAAAATTTGAAGAAAAAACAAATAATCAAACGAGATTGTTAAATGATGGATACATTAAAAATAGTTTTACAAAAAAACCCAAGAAAGCATATGATTACTACTTATCAAAAACATTTGAAGATAAAACTATTATATTTGTATTACAAAATGGATTAAAAATGTATATGAAAAATAAATATAATATAGAGTTATTTAGATGTCCTGATGAAGCGTATATTATTGAACATAATACAGGTAAAAAAGTGATAAAAATTTTAGAAAAAAAAGAACAAAATGTAGAAGGTTCTGTTGAAACTAAATTATGGAGTGGTCCTTCATTAAAAAGAGAATATGAATTAGTATTAGGAAATGATTTTGAAGTTCATTATGGATTTTGTGTAAGTGATTTTTTGAAAAAAAAGATAACTTCAAACGAAAAAAAATATACAACATTAAATACGATATTTAACGAAACTAATATTGTTGTATTATTTGGTGATGATGAAAATTATTTTGAAACATTTGATAAGTGGTTTAATAATTCTTTATAATAACTTCCTTTGCTTTTGCTTGTGGATTTTTAGAGTTAATTGCTCTTTTACATAAAATAGATGATATGTTATATTTTTCATTTGTAAAATTATCACGTACTAAACTTACATCAGCATTGCTTAACATCATTTTTTTATTTGTTTCAGTTAATTTATGTATTAACTTAAATAAGTTGTTGTGATTGTCAATATTAAATCCGTTTTCAGTATAACCCACAAAAGAAGTATCTGTTTCAGGAGCATATGGGGGATCAAGATACACATAATCATTTGGTTCAACAATATTTAATGAAATATTAAAATCACAACATTCAAATATAACATTTTGTATTAGTTCATGTATTTCGTCTAAATGTTCTTTGTTAATAATTTCAGGATTATTATAATGTCCGTAAGGAACATTAAATCCTTTTGGTCCAACTCTAAAAACACCTCTAAAACAAGTTTTATTTAAGAATATAAACATGGCAGAACTGATTGTAGTTTTTTTATCAGTAAAATTTAATTTATTATATTCACTTCTAATCCAATAGTAGTAATTTTCTTTTGCTATTTTTGCTTCGTCAATATTTTTTGGCGCTCTATTTATTTCACCATCTCCACAAGAGTTAAATTCAATTATTAATTTTTGTATTTGATTATACAAGTCATTATGATTTGATTGAATATTTTTATATATATAAACTAAAGGTTCGTTTAAATCGTAAGCATATATATTTCCGTGTATTTTTATAATACCATTTCTAACATATGTTAATAAAGTCAATAAAACACTACCTCCGCCTAAAAATATTTCATGATAATTATTTATATTTGTTGGAAATTCAATAATAAGTTTATCTAATATTTGTGTTTTCCCCCCAACCCACTTTAAAATAGGTTTTGGAATAGTTATTTTTTTATGATTAATGTGTTTAACAAGTTTATTATCATAAATTATATCATCTTCATCAATAATTTCAATCTGAATTGGTTTTGATTTTTTAATTTCAACCATTTTTTCCTTTACGGCAGTATCTATCATTTCTTTAATTTTACTCTCAACCACACAAGGATTTTTCTTATTTAGATGAGTTGTATAATGAGATTTTTGGTTAAACTCTTTACCACACTTTTCACAAGTATATTTACTCATATTTAGTTATAATATACATTAATGTTATATTTTTAATTCAATTTTTAAAATAATTAACTAAAATTAACTAATATTAGTTAACAATCAAATATTTAGTAAATATTTAACTTTCAATTTATCTTTTAGAATACTCAGTGTCACGTGTTAATTCACGAGAAGGAACACCACCGCGAATCCACCCATCAGATGCATCGCTTTCAATTTGGTTAGATGAATTATTTAATCTCTCTTTCACAGCAGGAAGAAGTGGTGTTTGATAATATTTAATATAACTTCTCTCACTTAATGTATTTACACTACGTTTGTTAACAAGTTGCTCACCTTGTTGAATCTGCGATTCCATGACAGGGTTCACTGAACCTCTTCCTAAAAAGGGAACTGTTGCGAAAGGTCGATGGAACAAGTCAATTTGCGACTTAGGGTGAGTTTGAATAGTTCCAATTTGAAGTCTAGATGAATCATCAATGTTGCATCCACCTGCACCAGAGTTATAACCACCATTATACATAATACCAGGTTGCGAAGTTGCGAGTTCAATAGGGTTTTTCATTGAGCAATCAGCGGCGAAAAAATTTTGAGTTGAGTAGTTACATGCTGCTACATTTTGGATATCAGTTTGTGATAAGCAACAATCGTCATTTCCAATTCGCGACATATTATCAAAAGTATAACTAGAGACATTTGCCATTTATATATTATAATATACATTTTTTTATAAAATTATTATTTAAAAAATAAATATATATATTGAAAAATATTATTTCTAAATAAATGAGGGTGTATATAAATAAGAAATGATTTTACAAATAATGCTATTAATAAAGAGTATACCTGTATGCATCTTTTTCTCTCTGTACAGCTGAAGCAAAATCTGAGCCTTTCGAGCTAGGCATATTTCCATATAGAAAGTTTGAAAATGCACCTTGGTCATTTGTCACTCGTGTATTAGGTGTGCTATAAAATACTCTATTAGAGTCATCTAATAAAAAATTTTGCCAAAGGTCGCCATAAAGCTGCTTATCAGTGTCCTTAATATCAGGGTTCATCATTTGCACTGATTTCTTGATATTTGTAGTAATATCTTCAGAAACATCTACATTAAAACTGGGTGGTGCTGGTTTTCTATCTGGATTATCACCAATTTGTGTCAATAAAACATTGCTAAATGGATTTTTTTTAGTTCCTTCTTTAAAATCTGATTTTAATACCGACTCTAAAGTAACAGGATTGACATAAGATTGAGTAGGCAAAGGTTCGTCAACATTATTCTGAACTTTAAATCCTTCTCCTGTAACTTTTTGTTTGCGCATAGTAAACAAAATACAAATAACAATAAGAGTAAATACTGCAACACCTATAATTCTGAATGACATTGTTAAAATATATCCTAAAATTGATATAAGAATAACTAACCTTGTAATAGCATTCAACTTTTGTTCATAACACATTTCTGTTGTTGGCCATAATTCAAATATATATTCTTTATTAAATAATATAGTAGGTTCATTGGACCAAAATTGAATTGTCATTATATATATAATAATCTTTTAAAAAACTTTATTAAAAACATAAATTAATAAAGTTATAAAAATCTTTTTTATTTCTTATTTCTTTCCCTTCTTCTTTTTTCCATTATTAGTTTTTTCAGGCTTTGCACCTCTAGGTGTTCTCTCTGCCTTTTCAGCCGTATCAAATAATTTCAATAACTCTTCTTCAGAAATTGCTGGCTGTTGAGTTCCTTGAGTTTCTTCTACATTGGTTTTTGCCTTTGCATTGGCTGAAGCCTTATTCTGCATACGTTCTTTCATTTTTGCCAACTTCATTCGCTGTTTCAAATTGGCTTCCATAGCAGCCGTATTCATTTTTCCTCCACCTAATCCCCCCATACCCATCTTTGATAACATTGACTGGATATTGTCCATTCCTGGCATATTTTTAATCTTATTCATAATTTCAGCGGCTTCAGAAATTAACTCACTTTCTTTTAAGTCTCCAGATTTAATTTTATTGTCTAACTTACTACCTACATTCTTAACAAGACCCATCAATTTTGTTGGATTTTTTATTAAATTTTGAAACACATCTTTCATGTCTGTAGTGTTTTCAAAATCCATATTCAAATCAGCGGCAGTTTCCTCTGCAATTTCACGTGCTAATTGTCCTAGCTTTCCTTCCATCATTCCCGTAATATGTTCATGTATTTGTGTAGGATCTGGTAAATCTTCCATATTGAGTCCATCTCCTAGATTTTCAGAACTTTCTTCATCTAAGCCAAAGTTACTATTATCAAATAGGTTCTGCATGTGAGATAGTGTTTCTTCTAATTTGCTTTTGAATTCATCCTCATTAATAGCTTCAAAAAGTTTTGCAGTATCTCCAAATGCTTCTTTGTTTTCAAGCGTTCCAACAATTGAAAATGTGATTAACTGCAAATACTTCCAAATTGTTTCACGAGTTTTGTCTGAAATATCACATTGCCATAAGTTTTTGAAATGTATTTTTGGTAAAAATTCAGTATCAATATCAGATTCTTCTTTAAACATTTCATCATTTTGATATAAAATATCAAAAAATCTAGGTGGAAACTTTTTCTTGCAAAAATCAAACAAAATTTCTACAGACTTTGTTTCAGACTTTTCATATGCATCATTTCTCTCTTTTTCATCATCGATATAATTAAATTCTTCTTTGCTCTTCCACCATTTACTAATAAAAGTATCATATTCAGGAAAAGTAACTTTTAAATCTCCTATAAAATCACGAATAACCTTAAAAAATTCATCAGGAACTTGTTTTGGTTTGGATTCTTCTGACATATTTATAATAAATATATTTATTTATTTAAACCAAACTCAAAGAAATATATTTATTATATAAAATTATAAAAAATTATAAAACAACTTTTACATTAGAAAATATTATTAAGTAGTAATTAGTTCGGATAGTTTTGTTAAATTTTGAACATATTGCATAGCCTTTTTTTGATTTTCTGTATTCATTAATTTTATTGGATTTCGCAATCTATCAATTGCTTCTGTAATTTTATCAGAAATAGGAGATGTTGCCACATCATTTTTATAATCTTTATCTATAAAAAATTGTATGTTACCATCGTCAATTTCTTTTTTATATTTGGCAACAACATATAATTTCCAAACTTTTAAAATTAATTTTGGATTTGCTTTTCTAGCAGCTAGAAAGGCATTTTTTGCAGATAAAATATCAACATCATCAGGGAATGCATTTTCTATGTCATTAACAAACTCAAAAAAATGGTCATTAAATGCAGTTAAAATGTTTGTAGTCATTTATGTATTTTTATAATTTTACTTTTATATTATTTTAATAAATAATATTATTTACTTACTTATTTATTTATTTATTTATTTATTTATTTATTAGAATGGTGGTCTGTTTCCGGTTATTTGCTTCATATCTGCTTCTCTCTCGTCTTGCATTCTCTTCATTCTAGACTCCATTTCTTGATTGGAATCGTTTTCATCCATTTTTTTAGAACCACGAATCGTGGTATTATTTTCTTCTTGATTGGCATGGTGTGATATTTGTCCACTAAATGCTGTATTTAAATCTACATAATTATGCATTTGTCTCATACCTCCATTACCCTTTGCTTCTAAATCTTCTGGTTCCTGATCTAAAAAACTATATTGGTCCGACACTATATTACTAAAACCTCCTCCTAATGCAAATGCCATTGGTTCCATATTATTTTGTGTAGCTTGTCTAACTTCTACTTCTTGTCTAGGTTTCAAATGTTGCAAAATTTGGTCACCATATAATACATGATAACCCTGATTTAACAATAATAATGCTGGAACACGTGTAATATTTTCTGGTAAAATTATTTTTTGTCCATTTTCTAAAATTATATAAGTTTTATTTGCATTATCTTTGACTCTTTTATCTATGCAAATAAAATGAATGTCTTTTTGAACATTTGATTTAGATAAAAGTTGTAAATATTTTTTTGAAATTTCGCAGTATTTGCTATAATATAAAATGCAACTCATACTATATAAATAGTTATTTCAAATATATATTTAACTCATTTAATCCACCTTTTTCAAAAGGTGGAGCCAAAACTCTATAATTTTACTTAACTTTTATAAATAAATATAGTATCCTAAATTTTTATTTTATAAGATAATTTAGAATCACTAAAACATAAAAAGATTTGGCTCCACTCTTTGAAAAAGGTGGATTAAAAAAATTGATTTAAATTAACAATTTAAATATAAAATTACATTATATAGAATGAACCCACACATTGAAGTGATTGATACAGATGATGATTCTATTGGCTTCACATTAAGTGGTGTTAATGTAAGTTTGGCTAATGCATTACGAAGAACATTGCTTTCCGATATTCCTCAAGTGGTATTTAGAACAACACCCAATCATCAAAATAAATGCACAATTCATTCCAATACAAGTCGTCTAAATAATGAGATTATAAAACAGCGTCTAAGTTGTATTCCCATTCACATTAAAAATGTAGAAGAGTTTCCAATTAAAAACTATTTACTAGAAGTAAATGTAGAAAACAATACAGATAACGTTATATATATCACTACAGAGAATTTTGTTGTTAAAGACATTGTTTCAGATAAAGAGCTATCTAGAGATAGGGTTCGTGAAATATTCCCGCCTGATGATACTACCGGTTATTTCATCGATTTTGTACGTTTGAGACCACGTATTTCTGACGAGATTCCAGGCGAAAAGTTGAATCTAACTTGCGAATTCGATATTGGGAATGCAAAAGAAGATGGTATGTTTAATGCAGTAAGTACGTGCTCTTATGGTTTCACAATTGACAATGCAGTTCAAGAGGCTGAATTGGCGAGAAAGTTACAGACTTGGAAAGACGAAGGTAAAACCCAAGACCAGCTCAATTTTGAGGCAGATAATTGGAAGTTACTTGAAGGAAAACGCATTACTAAAAAAAATAGTTTTGATTTTGTATTGCAAAGTGTTGGTGTATATACTAATGATGAGCTCTTGAATGCAGCATGTAAAATTATTATTGAAAGTTTAAATAGCTTGGATACAATCATTGAAAAAGACGAGCTTGAAATCAATAATACGGATAACACAATGAGTAATTGTTTTGACGTTGTTCTAGAAAATGAAGATTACACTATTGGAAAGATTATTGAGTATTTCATGTATACTAAATTCTATGATACCAATGTATTGACATTCTGTGGCTTCAAAAAAATGCATCCTCATGACACTCATAGTATTATTCGTCTGGCTTATACTCAGGCAGTAGAAAAATCAACTATCAAAGGAAATTTTAAAGAATGTATTGCTGACGCAATTGAGGTGTTTACAAAAATGAAAAAAGACTTCTTAACCACCTTTAGAAAAGGTGGCGCCAAATAAAGACTCCTTAACCACCTTTAGAAAAGGTGGCGCCAAATAAAGACTCCTTAACCACCTTTAGAAAAGGTGTAAAAAAGTAGAGAAAAAAAATTTATATAATTTATTTTTACATATAATAGAAGAAATGAAAAGTAATTTTATTTTTTTTTATTTTTTGTTTGTCTCTTAATTTCTAATTCTTTTACACCTTTGGACATTTAAAACGCCGATTTTTACATCCTTTAACATTTCAAATCATGTTTTATAAATTTATTTTTTATCCTAATTTTTGTTAGTTTAAATTATAAAATTTTTTAAATATATTATTATATGAAAAAAATAGCATTTTTATTTTTAATTTATGATATTTTAAATTTAGAAGAATTATGGAGAATTTTTTTTTTAAATGTAGACAAAAATAAATACACTATTTATATACACTTTAAAAATAATGTTTCATTAAAATATTTTGAACAATATAAATTAAAAAATTGCATCGAAACAAAATATGCTGATATATCATTAGTATGTGCTCAAAATATATTATTAGAAGAAGCTTTAAAAGATAAAAATAATGAACATTTTATTTTTTTGTCTAACTCTTGTGTTCCATTTAAAAATTTTGAGTTTATTTATAATAAATTATCTATAGATAAGTCATATTTTAATATAATACCTCAAGAGCAATGTTTTCCAAGATGTGATTATTTATTAAATAATATAGAAAAAAAAAATATACAAAAATCGTCACAATGGTGCATTTTAAATAGAAAACACAGTGAAATTATAATATCTTATCCTAATTCTGAATATATAAAATTATATAAAAATATATATGCACCTGACGAGATTTGTTATATAACAATTATATTTATAAATAATTTACAAGAAGAAATAATTACAACACCTAATTCAGCAAATAATGCTACTACATTTACAAATTGGGAAGGTATGGATTATGCGTTCCCATCAAATAGAGGTTTAAAAAATTATACGTTTATATCAGAAGAAGAAATACATCATCTAATAAATAGTGATTGTTTGTTTGGTAGAAAATTTAATAGAGATTGTTTGGTTTATTTCATTAAAGAATTTTATTTAAAATTACTCAAAAATGAGTAATTCATAAAATAATAATTTCTTTAACTTGTCAAAAATCGGCGTTTTAAATGTCCAAAGGTGTAAGGTATTTAGTTCTTTTTGTTTTTCTTCTGCCCATATTTTATTTGTATTTTTATCTGGATGGTATTTCAATGACATTAATCTAAATGCTTTATTAATGTTATTATTATTTTCTGATAACGTTTTAATCCATTCATTTTTTAATTCATTTTGAGATAATAGCTTAATTATTATTTCTAATGCTTTTTTTTCTGCTTCTCTCTTGGCTTCCTTTTCTGCTTCTATCCTAGCTTCCCTTTCTTTTTTTTCTGCTTCTATCCTAGCTTCCCTTTCTTTTTTTTCTGCTTCTATCCTAGCTTCTTTTTCTTTTTTTTCTGCTTCTATCCTAGCTTCTTTTTCTTTTTTTA
>Ga0114959_10002419_pt1 | contig 15372 bp, 16 predicted proteins | sample C_130625_EF_Meta_FD_87317 | JGI IMG/M metagenome (GOLD analysis project Ga0114959, IMG submission 87317) | Freshwater microbial communities from Lake Croche, Canada to study carbon cycling - C_130625_EF_MetaG | ecosystem: Environmental > Aquatic > Freshwater > Lake | place: Lake Croche, Canada...
AGACCGGCAGGCCTTCTGGAAACTCGATTTGGAGGGGGGTGGGGTTTGCAGGCTCGGTCACGGGCTGGATTATCCCACGACACGTGTTCACGTGCTACACTGGATTACGTGAACTTTGACACTGGAGGTTCTGGATGACTAACCTGACCATTTCCCTCGACGAAAACCTCGTCAAACAAGCCAGGATCAAGGCGATCCAAGAAGGCACGTCCTTGAGCGCCAAGGTGCGCGAGATGCTTGCTGTCTATGTACGGCAAGACATGCCTGCCGCCCCGGTGGTGATTCCCAAACTGCCTGTCTCCAAAGCCGGTGGTGGTCTAAAGCCGGGCATCGACCCCAGCAGCAACCGATCCCTGTACGACGCGATGGACGCCGGCATGGACCTGAAAAACCTGTCATGACGCCTGACGTGAATGTGTTGGTGGCGGCATTCCGGCCCGACCACCCCCACCATTTGAGTGCCCGCGGCTGGCTGGACGATGCAGTGGTTCAAGCCGCCAATGGACGCGCCAGCCTGATGCTGCTGGGCACCGTGGTGACCGGCTTTTTGCGCATCACCACCCACCCCAAAATCTTTCGGGAAACCGATCCTTTGCAGGATGTGAGCGACTTCATCGACAGCCTGCTCAGCTGCCCTGGCGTGCAATTTCAGCCGCAGGGCGCCACCTGGCCCCATCTGCAGCAAGTGTGTCTGGCACAACAAACCACAGGCAACTTGATCACCGATGCATGGATCGCCGCAACGGTTATGCAATCTGGTGAGACACTCTGCACATTCGATCGCAATATTTCGCGTCTGCTGCCCGCGGCCCAACTTCTTTTGCTCAAGTCCTGACACCTCAAGCCCATGTCCACAGTTTTCAATTTCACCTTCGTGCCCTGGTTCCGGTCGGTGGCGCCTTACATCCACATGCACCGGGGCAAGACCTTTGTGGTGGGCATCGCGGGCGAGGCGATTGCAGCAGGCAAGCTGCAAAACTTGGCGCAAGACTTGGCGCTGATACAGAGCATGGGCGTCAAGATCGTGCTGGTGCACGGCTTTCGTCCGCAGGTGAACGAACAACTGGCCGCCAAAGGCCACACACCCAAATACGCACAAGGCATCCGCATCACCGACAGCTTGGCGCTCGACTGTGCCCAAGAGGCGGCGGGCCAACTGCGCTATGAGATCGAAGCGGCCTTCAGCCAGGGCCTGCCCAACACGCCCATGGCAGGCTCCACGGTGCGGGTGATTTCGGGCAACTTCATCACCGCACGCCCGGTGGGCATTGTCGATGGCGTGGACTTCATCCACTCGGGCTTGGTGCGCAAGGTGGACGTGGACGGCATCATGCGCACGCTGGACATGGGCGCCATGGTCTTGCTCTCGCCCTTTGGTTTTTCGCCCACGGGCGAAGCCTTTAATTTGGCCATGGAAGAAGTGGCCACCAGCGTGGCCGCCGAGTTGCAGGCCGACAAATTGATTTTTGTGACCGAGGTGCCGGGCATCCGCATCGAGCCACACGCCCCCGCCAGTGAAGACAACCCGATTGACACCGAACTGCCCTTGGCAGCCGCCAAGCAGTTGCTGGCTTCGCTGCCCACGCCGACCGAGCCGACTGACATTGGCTTTTATTTGCAGCACTGCGTCAAAGCGTGCGAAGAAGGCGTGGAACGCTCGCACATCCTGCCCTTTGCGGTGGATGGTGCGCTGCTGTTGGAGGTGTATGTGCACGACGGCATCGGCACCATGGTCATCGATGAAAAGCTCGAAGAGCTGCGCGAAGCCACCTCGGACGACGTGGGCGGCATTTTGCAACTGATCGAGCCATTCGAAAAAGACGGCACTTTGGTCAAGCGCGACCGCACCGAGATCGAGCGCGACATTGACCACTACACCATCATCGACCACGACGGTGTGATCTTTGCCTGCGCGGCGCTCTACCCCTACCCTGAGGCCAAAACGGCCGAAATGGCGGCGCTCACCGTCTCGCCCCAGTCACAAGGTCAAGGCGATGGCGAAAAAATCCTCAAACGCATCGAGCAACGCGCCCGTACCATGGGGGTCAAAAGCATCTTCGTGCTCACCACCCGCACCATGCACTGGTTCATCAAGCGCGGCTTTGTGCAGCAAGACCCCGACTGGCTGCCCGAAGCGCGCAAACGCAAATACAACTGGGACCGCAAGAGCCAGGTGCTGGTCAAGAAGCTCTGAACGTATTCAACGCAGGCGAAACGCTTTGAAAGCTATCGCCAACCCTAGAAAGGCAAAACCCAAAAAACACACGAAGGACCAGTTGGCGATCGAGCCGCCTAAGAAGGTCCAGTCCACTTTGGTGCAGTCTCCGCTGCCCTTGAAAATCATGGGCACCACGCGGTTGATGGGGAAATTTTCGACCATGCCGTAAAAGTCACGGCCGCAGGTCACGATCTCGGGGGGATACCACTGTAACCAGCTTTGCCTGGCCGCCACAAAAGCACCGAAACCCGACACAATGGTGACCAAGCCGGCCACCGCCATGAAGCCGCCCATGCGTTTGACGCGCCAGCCAGCGAGGGCCAACACGGCCACACCGATCAAGGCGTAGCGTTGCACGATGCACATAGGACAAGGGTTCAAGCCCTCCACATGCTGGAGATACAGTCCAAAGGCCAGCATGGCCGATGCGGACAAGGCAATCAAGCCAAAGATCTGGCGAAAAGGGGGCGATTTTAAAAACATGCGCAGAGTTTAACTTTCGGCGAAGGCCCGTTCAATCACAAAGGCACCGGGCTTGGTGGTGTTGCCTTCCGGCAATCCATTTTTTTCACACAGTGCTTTGAGGTCGCGCAGCATCGCGGGACTGCCGCAAATCATGACGCGATCTTCCTCGGGGTTGAGCTTGGGCACGCCCAAGTCTTCAAACAGTTTGCCGCTGTCCATCAAATCCGTGATACGGCCTTGGTTTTTAAAGGGTTCACGCGTGACGGTCGGGTAGTACTTGAGTTGCTTGCTGACCATTTCGCCTAGAAATTCGTTGTGCGGTAAGTCTTGCGTGATGTAGTCCTGGTAAGCCAATTCACTGACCTGACGCACACCATGGCACAAGATGACTTGCTCGAACCGCTCGTAAGTGTCGGGGTCACGGATGATGCTCATGAACGGCGCCAGACCGGTCCCGGTGCCAATCAGGTAAAGCCGCTTGCCGGGCAGTAAGTAGTCGATCAGCAAGGTGCCAGTGGGTTTACGGCCCACCACAATGCTGTCGCCCACTTGGATATGCTGCAGCTTGGAGGTCAAAGGGCCATCGGGCACTTTGATGCTCAAAAACTCCAAATGCTCTTCGTAATTGGCGCTGGCAATGCTGTAGGCACGCAGCAAGGGTTTGCCGTTTTCACCGCGCAGGCCGATCATCGTGAAATGACCGTTGGAAAAGCGCAAGGCTTGATCCCGGGTTGTGGTGAAGCTGAACAAACGATCCGTCCAGTGGTGAACGCTTAAAACGCGCTCTTCGATGAATGCACTCATGTCAATTGGTATGGAAGATAAAAGACAAGGTCATGAGACCTTGAAGAAAATAAATGCCCAAAGCTTGCTAAAGTTACGCCTTCTTCAGGTGGACGTAGCGACCATTTGAAGTGGTCGGTAGACATTGCGATGTGCTTTATTCTGCCGCCTAACCCATAGCCTTGGTAATACCGATATTTTATATCCCTATAACCACAGCTTCTGAAGATCAATCAAAGGACTCCACATGGCACGCATGGTCAACTGCATCAAATTGGGCACCGAGGCCGAAGGCATGGACTTTCCGCCCTATCCGGGCGAATTGGGCAAGCGCATTTGGGAAGGTGTTAGCAAACAAGCGTGGGCCGATTGGCTCAAACACCAAACCATGTTGGTCAACGAAAATCGCTTGAATTTGGCCGACCTGCGCGCACGCCAGTACCTGGCTCGCCAGATGGAAAACCATTTCTTTGGTGGCGGTGCAGACGCTGCCCAGGGCTATGTGCCACCACCCAGCCCTTGAGTGCTGAAGACCACTTCGCCTGAGGCACTGCGCCGCCGAGTTGCGGTGGTGGGTGCTGGTCTGGCAGGTGCTGCTGTGGCGGCCAGCTTGGCGAAAGCCGGGTGGCTTGTCGAGATTTTGGATGCGGCGCCCGCTTTGGGTGCAGGGGCCTCAGGTCTGCCCGTGGGGCTGGCCGCGCCGCATGTTTCACCTGACGACAGTGTGCTTTCTCGCATCACTCGCTTGGGCGTTCAAGCCACCCTTGAACGCGCAGAACAGCTGACGGGTGCCGGGCTGATGACATCCGCTGATTGGGGGCTGACCGGTGTGTTGGAGCACCGGGTCAAGGGCAAAGGTGCCTTGCTCTCGGCCAAAGCCTTGCCGCATCCAGAGGATCATTGGGGCACCCGGGCCCACCCGGCCCAAATCAAAGCTTGCGGATTTTCTCCTGAGGTGCCTGCCCTGTGGCACAGCCAGGCAGCTTGGCTGCGGCCTCGCCCTTTTGTGGCCGCGCAATTGGCCACAGCGGGCATGACGCTGCGCTTGGGCTTTAGCGTTCACCGCTTGAGCCGAACCCAAGGCCAATGGCATGCGTGGGATGCCAACGGTCAACTTTTGACTCAAACGCCGCATCTGGTTTTGGCCAGCGCGTTCGACACACAAGCCCTCTTGCAGGTGCTGGTGTCTGAAGAAGCGGGGCCTGCCGTGTACTTGCCGCTCAACCCCTTGCGTGGGCAGGTCAGCTTCGGCGCTATTGCGCATTTGAGCGAAGCCACACGCCTTGCTTTGCCGCCCTTTCCGGTCCATGGACACGGTAGTTTCATCAGCGGGGTTGCGGCCCCCAATGACGCGGCCGCACATTGGTTTGTAGGCTCGACCTTCGAGCGGGACTGCACCCAAGCCCCCGTTCGCGCTGAAGACCACACAGCCAATCAAGCCCGGGTGAACACTTTGTTGCCGCATTTGGCGCAAGGCATGGCGCAGGGGTTTTCACCAGCGCACATACAAGGCTGGGCCGGGTTGCGTTGTACGCTGCCCGACCGCTTACCGGCTGTGGGTGCCTTAGATCCATTGCGCTGGCCGGGCTTGTGGGTTTGCACCGGCATGGGCGCAAGGGGCATCAGCCTGTCCGTATTGTGTGGCGAATTGATTGCCGCTGAAATGTCGGGGCAAGCCTCGCCGCTGCCCCCTGACTTGGCCAAGCACCTGGCCGCAAGGCGGTTTAAGCAAACCAGACAAAGCTGATCACTTCATGGCTTCAGCAGGACGGCGCGCTTTGACGTAAGCATCGGTGGGCTGGTAGTTTTTGCCATCGGCATAGCGCCATTGCACCATGGTGCCTTGGTTCCCACGCAGCTCGAGCTTGCCCACATAAGCGCCCATGGTGGATTGCTGGTCAATGGCCCTGAATTCAGCCGGTCCAAATGGCGTACTGAACTTCAAGCCGCGAAAGGCTTTGACCAGTTTTTCGTTGTCAATGCTGCCCGCTTTTTGAATAGCCGCAAAGATGGCTTGCATCGTGGCGTAGCCGACCACCGAGCCTACTTTGGGGTTCTCGCGGAATTTGGCAAAGTAATTGGCAGCAAAGGAGGCGTGCTCTTTGTTGTCCAACTGATCCCAGGGGTAGCCGGTCACGATCCAGCCCTTGGGGGTTTCGTCTTTCAGCACTTCCAGGTACTCAGGCTCGCCCGACAGCAAAGAAACCACCGGTGTCTTGGGAAACACGTTGCGCTGGTTGCCCTCGCGCACCAGTTTGGCCAGGTCAGCGCCAAATGTCACATTGAAAATCGCATCCGGCTTGCTGGCCATGGTGGCCGTCAAGGTGCTGCCCGCATCGATCTTGCCTTGGGCTGGCCATTGCTCGTTCACAAACTCCACATCGGGCCGCTTCGCTTTGAGGAGCTCCTTGAAACTGGCGACCGCGCTTTGGCCGTATTCGTAATTAGGGGCAATCGTGGCCCAACGCTTGGCAGGGAGTTTGGCCGCTTCTTCAACGAGCATGGCCGCCTGCATGTAGGTGCTGGGGCGCAAACGGAAGGTGTAGCGGTTGCCTTTGTCCCAAACGATGGCATCGGTCAGCGGTTCACTGGCCACAAACACACGCTTTGTCTTGGCGGCATGGTCGGCCAAGGCCAAGCCCACGTTGGACAAAAAGCCACCTGCCAAAACATCCACTTTTTCTTTAGAGGTCAGCTCGATGGCGTGGCGCAGCGCTTCTTCAGGTTTGCCGGCATCGTCACGGGCAATGACTTCGACTTGGCGTCCCAGCAAGCCCCCTTGCGCATTGATTTGCTCGACCGCCAGTTGCCAGCCTTGCTTGTAGGGCTGAGTGAACTGCGGAATGGCCGAATAGCTGTTGATTTCGCCAATTTTGATCGGTGTTTGGGCCAAGGCCAGGCCAGAAACCATCAAACTCAAAGAAGCAAGGGTAAAGGCACGCGCGCTCGCCAACAAGGTCATGGGTTCTACTCCAAAAACCGAAACTCTAGCACCAAAGCCATGGCATTCGCCCCTGCCAGCGCAGGTGTCACGTAAAAGCGGACCTTTCGCCCCATTTGCGAAACAATAGAGCCATGAAACAAACCGATTTATCCCGTCACCAAATAGCCTTCATTTTGGGTGGTGCCGCCCTGATGCTGAGCCTGGCCATGGGCATGCGCCAAAGCTTTGGCTTGCTGCAACCCCACATGATTCGCGAGATTGGCATCACGGCAGCCGATTTTTCGTTGGCCATTGCAATACAGAACATCGTTTGGGGTGCCACCCAACCCTTTATGGGCATTGTTGCCGACCGCTATGGCGCACGCCCGGTGACTTTGTTCGGGGTGGTTATTTACGCCTTGGGGCTGGCTTTTGCCATGACCGCTACCTCGGCTTGGAGCGTCACCTTGGGCATGGGCTTGTGCGTGGGTCTGGCGCTGTCTTGCACGGCCTCCAACATCGCCATGAGTGTCACGGCCAAAGCGGTGTCTCCCGCCCGACGCAGCATGGCCATGGGTTCCGTCTCGGCATTGGGTTCATTGGGTTTGACATTGGCCTCGCCCATGGCCCAGCACTTGATCACAAGTGCGGGTTGGCAAACAGCTTTGATCGGCTTTTTGGGCCTGGCCTGCGTCATGGTGCCAGCAGCTTGGATGGCGGGTCGTGCAGACCGCATTGAAGTGCCCGCCCCTTTGGGCGTTCCCCAAACCGTGACCGAAGCTATTTGGGAGGCCTTGGGACACCGCGGCTACGTGGTACTGGCCATCGCCTTTTTTGTCTGCGGCTTGCAATTGGTGTTCATCACCACCCACTTACCGACTTACCTTGACATTTGCGGCATCGACCCCAGCGTCGGCAGCACAGCTTTGGCTTTGGTGGGCTTGTTCAACGTGTTGGGCTCGTATTTGTTCGGCTGGCTGGGAGGTTTGTATTCCAAGCGGTTTTTGCTGGGCGGCATTTATATGCTGCGCTCTGCGTTTATCGCGGCCTATTTTGTGGTGCCCCCTACACCGACCAGCACGCTGGTCTTTGCGGCGGCCATGGGCACTTTATGGCTGGGCGTTGTACCGCTGGTGTCGGGCTTGGTGATTCATTTGTTCGGTCTGCGCTACATGGCCACCTTGTCCGGCGTGGCCTTCATGAGCCACCAGATAGGTTCTTTCATCGGGGCCTGGGGGGGCGGACTTATTTACAGCCGCTTGGGCAGTTATGACCTGGCTTGGCAGGGCTCGGTGGCCATCGGTCTGGCGGCCGGACTGTTTCAAATGAGTATGAATATTCAGCCCTCTGCGCGGATTTTGGCCGAACGCACACCCTCTGCAGCGGCTTGATCTGCCAGCTTATGCCCTATAAGCATATAAGTACAACCAAAAAATCGTTTGTTTTGATATAAGGCGGCGTTAAAGTCGCGCCCATGATTGATTTGGCTTATGTCTTTGCGGGTTTCTTGGTCGGCACCATTGTGGGCTTGACCGGCGTGGGCGGTGGCTCGCTGATGACGCCCCTGTTGATTTTCTTTTTTGGCATCAAACCCTACATGGCCATTGGAACCGACCTGCTGTTTGCAGCGATCACCAAGTTAGGCGGCACCGTGAGCTTTGCACGCCAACGCATCGTGCCTTGGCGCGTGGTGGGTTTGCTCTGCGCAGGCAGTCTTCCGGCTTGCTTGGCGACCCTTGCCATTTTGCGCTGGGCCGGTCCTGCGGACCCTCAAGTGCAATCCTTTATGACCAGCACTTTGGGCGCTGCCTTGCTTTTAACCGCAGCAGCCATGTTGTACAAGGCGGTTCGTGGCAAACAGATCCCTCGCGATCTGGCACCTGCTGATACGAAGCGCGCCAGCACGCCGCGTCACTGGAGCTTGCCTGTTTTGTTTGGCGCAATGATCGGGGCCTTGGTCACATTGACCTCGGTCGGTGCAGGCGCCATCGGCGTGACGGTCCTTCTGGTGTTGTATCCTCTGCTGCCTTTGCCGAGGATTGTGGCTGCAGACATTGCCTATGCGGTTCCCCTGACCTTGGTGGCTGGACTTGGCCATGCCTCTTTGGGTTCAGTCGATTGGCCACTGTTGGCCAAGTTGTTGATGGGGTCATTGCCTGGCATTTACGTGGGCTCTCGGCTGGCCCTGCATACGCCTGACCGTGTGATCCGCTCCCTGCTCTCTGTTCTGCTGGCTTGGGCCGGCACCAAACTTGTTTTGATTTAACGCCATGTACCGATACACCGAATTTGACAAACAATTCGTGCGCGCCCGTGCTGCACAACACCGTGACCAACTTGAGCGCTGGCAAGCGGGTCAACTTTCAGATGATGAATTCAAGCCTTTGCGCCTGCAAAACGGCTGGTACGTGCAACGCTACGCACCGATGTTGCGTGTGGCGGTGCCTTACGGCGAAATTTCGGCGCCTCAGCTGAAAGTGCTGGCCCAAATTGCCCGAGACTACGACACGCCCGACACCGCCTTGCTGGCCGAGGCCCAGGCCACTCAGGACAAGTTGCCGGGCCTGGCCCCCAAGCTGACCTCCAACTACGGTCATTTCACGACCCGCCAGAACGTGCAATTCAACTGGATTCCCCTGTCCAAATCGGCTGACGTGATGGACCTGTTGGCCTCAGTGAACATGCATGGCATTCAGACCAGCGGCAACTGCATCCGCAACACCACCACCGACGAGTTGGCTGGTGTGGCGGTCGACGAAGTGGTGGATCCTCGCCCTTACGCCGAGTTGATCCGCCAGTGGAGCACGCTGCACCCCGAGTTCGCCTTTTTGCCTCGCAAATTCAAGATCGCCATCACAGGCGCCGCCGAAGATCGTGCCGCCATAGGCTGGCACGATGTGGGCCTGCAAATGGTCAAAAATGCGGCCGGCGAAGTCGGCTTCAAGGTGTTGGTTGGCGGCGGCATGGGCCGCACCCCAGTGGTGGGCTCGCAGATCCGTGCGTTTTTGCCTTGGCATCAAATCATGAACTACCTCGAAGCGGTCGTGCGCGTCTACAACCGCTGGGGCCGCCGCGACAACCTGTACAAGGCCCGCATCAAGATTCTGGTGAAAGCTGAAGGCCAACGCTATATTGATGAAGTCGAGACCGAATACCAAGAAATTCTGAGTCAAGACGGCGGCATGCACACCATTGCCCAAAGCGAGTTTGATCGCATCAACGCCTGCTTTGTGACGCCCGCACTCGACTTGCCCAACATGACCGATGAATGGCTGGCCAAAGCAGAAGCCGACATCAGCATTGAAGCTGCTAAAAACAGCGCCTTTGCCCGGTGGATGGTGCAAAACGTGGTGCCACACCGCAATCCTGCGCTTCGCGCTGTCAAGCTCTCCTTCAAACGCGTGGGCCAAGCGCCAGGTGATGCCACCGCAGATCAGCTGGATGCCGCTGCTGTTTTGGTGGGCCAATATTCAGCCGGCCAAGCGCGCGTCACGCACACCCAAAACTTGGTGCTGCCATGGGTGCGGCTGGATCGGTTGCATGCGCTTTGGCAAGAAGCCAAAGCCTTGGGTTTGGCTCAACCGAACATAGGTTTGTTGACCGACATGATCGCTTGCCCCGGCGGCGACTATTGCGCACTGGCCAATGCCCGCTCGCTGCCTTTGGCGGCGGCCATCACTGAGCGATACCAGGACTTGGACGAATTGAACGACCTGGGTCAGATTGATTTTCACATCAGTGGTTGCATCAACTCCTGCGGCCATCACCACAGTGGCCACATCGGGATTTTGGGGGTCGATAAAGACGGCAAAGAGTGGTACCAAGTCACTTTGGGTGGCTCGGACGGCAAGGCCTTGTCAGGCGCTACAGTGCCGGGCAAAGTGGTCGGCCCCTCGTTTTCATCGTTCGAAGTGCCCGACGTAATCGAAGCGATTTTGGACACCTACAAGGCGCTGCGCTTACCCGTGCAAGGCCGCCACGAATACTTCATCGAAACCTTGCAGCGTGTCGGTCAAGAGCCGTTCAAATTGGCAGCCAACGGTGCGCGTCATCCCAGCGAATCACAAACCGCCTGATTACACACAACCTGCAGGAGCTTGCCTTCAAGCGATGACCGCGTTGGCCCTACAAAATGCCAACGCCAGCAATCTGGCTCTCCTACATCCAACAAAAAGACCATGAAAATCATCTCCACCCCAGAACACCAACTTGTGGAGTCGCCTGCTGTGTTGGCGGTTGCCAATGACATTGATCCGCGCACACTGAACCTGCAGGGTGTGCACCGCATCGATCTGACTTTCCCCAAATTTACCGATGGCCGCGCCTACAGCCAAGCCTTTTTGCTGCGTCGCCGACTGGGTTTCAAGGGTGAGCTGCGCGCCACCGGCGATGTGCTGATCGATCAGCTCGTGCAAATGCAACGCACTGGTTTTGATGTGGCCGTCTTGCGCGAAGGCGTTGATGCTTCTGCCGCCCAACGCCAATTTGACCGCTTTGCCGGTTTCTACCAAGGCTCTGCGGTTGACACCCAACCTCAGTTTTCAAAATCTGAATGAAAAAAATCCACTCGCCAATTGCCTCCAAGAACCGCCCTCAAGAACCACCCACTTACACCGCCCCTGTTATTGTCATTCCGGACTGGATCCGGAATCCATGGCTCCTCGGGTCAAGCCCGAGGATGACAAGTCAACATAAATTCATGGATTTTCGAGTTAAGCGCGAGGATGGCAAATCAACACATTGGCAACCCCCAAAAAACAAATGACCTCCAGTCTTATCTCATCGCGCAATACACCGGCCAAAGCCCCAGACCTGCTGGCCAACGCCAGCGCTGAATTTGCCGCCAAACTCGCCGAAACGCAAGCTCTGGTGCGACGCGCTGCGGCCGAATACGCGCCCGTGACACAGGCTTCCAGTCTGGGCGCAGAGGACGTGGTGATCACCCACCTCATCAACAGCCTGCAGCTGGACATACCGGTTTTTGTGCTGGAAACGGGCGCTTTGCACACCGAAACCCTGGCCTTGCTGGAGCGTACACAGGCGCATTCGCATGCGCTCATCCGGGTCTTCAAGCCGGAACAGGACTCAGTGATCCAGTTCGTGCGCAACAAAGGCCAGGACGCGATTTTTAAATCCGTCGAACTGCGCAAAGAATGCTGTGGCATTCGCAAAATGGCACCACTGGCCCGCGCCTTAAAAGGACAAAAGGCCTGGATCACAGGCCTGCGCCAAGAGCAATCCACCGCCCGCGCCGAAGTGCCTCTGCAAGACGACAGCGAAGTCGCAACCAAAGGCCTTCACAAATTCAACCCGCTGGCCCAATGGACCTGGGGCGATGTTTGGCACTACATTGCCGAAAACCAAGTGGACTACAACCCGCTTCATGACCAGTTCTTCCCAAGCATCGGCTGCGCCCCTTGCACGCGCGCGATCAGCCTGGGCGAAGCGTTTCGCGCTGGCCGGTGGTGGTGGGAAGAAGAGACGGCGAAGGAATGTGGCTTGCACGTCAAGACGTGAATCCCAATATTCCCAAACTGTCATCCCCGCGAAAGCGGGGATGACAAAGAAAAATGAATTTCACAAACCTATGAACGCCATGACACAAACCGAGTTGCACCACTTAAGCAACACCCACCTTGACGCACTGGAAGAAGAAACCATATTCATCTTGCGCGAGGTAGCCGCCGCGTTTGAGCGCCCCACCCTCTTGTTCTCGGGCGGCAAGGACTCGTTGGTCATGCTCAAGTGCGCGGAAAAAGCCTTCGGCGCTGGCCGCATTCCATATCCACTGCTCATGATTGACACCGGGCACAATTTCAAGGAGGTGACGGACTTTCGGGACGCGCGCGCCAAAGAACTGGGTGCAGAGCTGATTGTTCGCCACGTCGAAGATTCGATGAAAAAAGGCACGGTGCGGCTGGCCCACCCCGGTGAGAGCCGCAACGTGCACCAATCGGTCACGCTGCTTGAAGCCATCGAAGAGTTCCGCTTTGATGCGCTGATTGGCGGCGCGCGCCGTGACGAAGAAAAAGCCCGCGCCAAAGAACGTATCTTCAGCCACCGGGACAGTTTTGGCCAATGGCAACCCAAGGCGCAGCGTCCCGAGTTGTGGGCCCTGTTCAACACCCGCTTGCAGCCGGGCGAGCACTTTCGCGTATTCCCCATCAGCAACTGGACCGAGCTGGACGTGTGGCAGTACATCGCCCGCGAACGCATAGCGCTGCCGACTATCTACTACACGCACAAACGCGAGGTGGTGGACCGCCGGGGCCTGTTGGTGCCGGTGACCGAACTCACGCCTGCGAAAGACGGCGAAGAAGTGGTGGTGCGCGAAGTGCGCTTTCGCACCGTAGGCGACATCACCTGCACCTGCCCGGTGGAAAGCACAGCGGCCACGCCTGAGCAGATTGTGATCGAGACACTGGCAGCCGATGTGAGCGAGCGCGGTGCGACCCGCATGGACGACAAGACTTCCGAGGCCTCCATGGAAAAGCGCAAGAAAGACGGGTACTTTTAATGAACGCACTGAAATTCATCACTTGCGGCTCGGTGGATGACGGCAAAAGCACGCTGATTGGCCGCCTGCTGGTCGACACCAAAGCCGTGCTGCAAGACCACTTGGCGGGGGTTCAGCGCTCGGGTGAGACGGATCTGGCGCTGCTGACCGACGGCCTCTCTGCCGAGCGCGAACAAGGCATCACCATCGACGTGGCTTACCGTTATTTCAACACCGAAGCCCGCAAATTCATCATTGGCGATGCACCCGGCCACGAGCAGTACACACGCAACATGGTGACCGCAGCCTCGAGCGCCGACGCGGCTGTGGTGCTGGTCGACGCCATCAAGCTCGACTGGAAAAATCCAGCGCTCCAACTGCTGCCGCAAACCCGTCGTCACGCGCTGTTGGTCAAGCTGTTGCGCGTGCCTTCTGTGGTGTTTGCAATCAACAAGCTCGACGCGGTGCAAAACCCAACGCTGGCCTACCAAAACATCGAAGGCGCACTGCGCCAATTTGCCCAAGAAGCGGGCATCCAAATCACTGCCATGGTGCCCGTCTCTGCCCTCAAAGGTTGGAATGTGGTCGACACCACCAACGGCGACCACGCCGCATGGTGCGGCTACACAGGCCCGAGCCTTTTGAGTCTCTTGGAATCCTTGCCCAACACCCCCGCTGAGACCGACGTGGCCTTCAGCTTTCCGGTGCAATGGGTCGAGAAGTTCCATGACTCCGGTGTCACCACCCAAGGCCGCCGCGTGTTCTGGGGCCGTGTGGCCACGGGCGCGGTCGCGCCAGGTCAAACCATCCAGGTCTTCCCCAGCGGCCAAACAGCCGTGGTGTCGCAAGTGCTGTCTGCCACGCGTCAGCCTCAAAACAAAGCAGCGGGCCACAGTGCGGGCATCGTATTGGACCGAGAAGTCGATGTCTCCCGCGGGGACTGGTTGCTGGCAGAAAAATCCGAATCTTTGGGCGCACCCGAAGGCCAACGCCAACTCAACACCACCATTGCGTGGATGGACGACGAGCCCTTGGTGGCTGGCCGTGTGTACTGGGCATTACAAGGCCATCGCTGGGTCAAAGCCAAAGTGCAACGCGTGGTGCACCGCCTGAACGTCAACACCTTGGCTGAAGAGGACGCCACCGAACTGATCCCCAACGCCATTGGCCACGTCACCTTGGCCTTGCAAGAGCCCTTGGTGACCCTGCCTTTCAACCAGTCGCGCATCCTGGGCGCCTTGGTTTTGGTGGACACAGCCACCCACAAAACCTCGGGCGCAGTGTTGGTGAACTGATCGGGTTCATCTAGCTTGTTTGGATCGCGTTTAAAATCAAGTGTTGGCTTTGGCATTGAATTGCTGCACGGCCCACTTGTCCCCCATAGATTGAATTGTCATGACCCACGTTGTTTCAGAATCCTGTATCCAGTGCAAATACACCGACTGTGTGGATGTTTGCCCGGTTGATTGCTTTCGCGAAGGCCCTAACTTTCTGACGATCGATCCTGACGAGTGCATTGACTGCGCCGTCTGCATCCCGGAATGCCCGGTGAACGCCATTTATGCCGAAGAAGACTTGCCTTCTGACCAGCAGCACATGATCAAACTCAATGCCGAGTTGGCTTTGCTGCCCACCTGGAAGAGCATCACCAAGCGCAAAATACCGATGGCCGATGCAGACGCTTGGAAAGACAAGACTGGTAAGTTGTCAGAACTGATTCGTTAACCACCCGATGAATGCACCGATCGAAACCGATGCCTTGGTGATTGGTGCAGGCCCGGTCGGTTTGTTTCAGGTCTTTCAGCTGGGCCTTCAAGGCATTAGCTGTCATCTGGTGGACAGCCTGCCTCATGTTGGTGGCCAGTGCATCGAGTTGTACGCCGACAAACCGATTTATGACATCCCGGGCATTCCGGTCTGCACCGCAAGCGAATTGATTGCGCGGCTTGCGCAACAAATCAAACCCTTCGCCGCGTCTTTCCATCTTGGACAAACGGTGAGTGAACTGGGGCACCTGCCAGATGGGCGATGGAAGGTCATCACTTCAACCGGTACAGTTTTCTCTGTTCGATGCGTCTTTATTGCAGCCGGTGTGGGTGCTTTCTTGCCACGCAAATTGGCTGTTGAGGGTCTGCAAGTCTTTGAGGGCCGACAGGTTTTTCACAAGTTGGAAGCCGACGTGAACTTAGCCGGTCAACACCTGCTGGTAGCAGGTGACAATGACACCGCCTTGGACACAGCCATCCAATCCGCGCAGTTGAGTGAAGGCCAACCGGCAAGCATCACCTTGATGCACCGCCGTGAGCGATTTCAAGCCAGCGGTACGCATATCGCCGCCTTTCAGGCCCTGTGTGCCCAAAAACGGATGCGTTTTGTGGCGGCCCAACCCACGGCATGCCTTGTCAGCAACGACCGGCTAACGGGACTCGAAGTCTTGACCGCAGAGGGCCTGACCGAAATTTTGCCAACCGATTTGCTGATCACCAG
>Ga0114959_10002420_pt1 | contig 15364 bp, 15 predicted proteins | sample C_130625_EF_Meta_FD_87317 | JGI IMG/M metagenome (GOLD analysis project Ga0114959, IMG submission 87317) | Freshwater microbial communities from Lake Croche, Canada to study carbon cycling - C_130625_EF_MetaG | ecosystem: Environmental > Aquatic > Freshwater > Lake | place: Lake Croche, Canada...
CACCCAACCCATACAAACAGACCCTCATGAAAGCGATATACATTGGTGCAGGGTTTGACCTAGAGCCGATCATAGCCATGAAAGACACGACCGAATTCGTCTTTGTCGATTCTCTACCATACACCGAGTTTCCAGATACATCTTATGAAACGATCGCTACCTGCGCAAACTTTGTCGAAAGGCTTCAGGACAAGATGAATAAAAACGGTTTCTATGCGAGTCAATTATTGACAAATCTGTCTTCTAAACAGTATATTGATTTCCGAAGTAAAAATAACACACATCACATTCGATATTATATTAATACCGTTTTTCCGCGTGATGTATCAACGATACTATACGATTTACAGACCTCGCAGTATCTCATCGTCAAGGGGTTTAATCCCGATCCTATTATTCTCAAGTACATGCGACATCCCACCATTGTGATGTTTAGTGATTCGATGAATTCAGATTTTGATACATGGACTCCACCCTCTGATATTCCGATTCTTTTCTACAAAAAAGAATATGTAGCTTATCGTAATTGAATTACGTCTTCTCAGTCTTCAACGACTCGAAACAAGCCAACGTCACCGAAGTTTGCTATTTTTATTGAAAGTATTCCATTATCTGAAAATATAGAGAATAAGTTTGAAATGGAGCTGGCTACATTAGGAAGTAGCCATACTGTCTTATCCCCTCTATGTCTTGTAATATATACCTTCTTTTCACTCTCAATATCTAATTGAACTCGACTTAAATCTTCTTTGAACAATTCTGATTCGATCAATTCAGCAAATGTGGTTTTTCCTTTTATACGATATGATACATCCCCGTCTTCAAAATAGATGTTGTATCTATCACTCTTACTCTTACTCTTTCTTTTTTTATTATTCGTATTTTTTGGATCTAACTGTAACTCTGAAAACTCCGTATTAAGAGTTTCCATGTCTTTGTTTCGTTCTTTTACTATAGTATTTTTCCTTTTTTTACAAGACAAAAACGATTACATTGTTTCAAATACAGTTCTAAAAGCCCGTATCTGTGGTTCAGTTAATACAGGGTGATCTATCTCAAACACAATTACCAGATCACCTGATTCTTGATTATTATCGGGATTCAGCATCCCCTTTCCTTTGATACGATAAGGATGATTGTTATGAAGAACCCCAAGTGTTTGAGTTTCGATGACGAAAGCTTCATCAAACAAAGGAACATTGATCTTTTTTCCTATGACGGCTTCTTCCCATGACACTCGATGCTTGAAGATTAGATCATTATCTTGACGATTGAATACCGTATGAGAGGCGATTTGAACGATGATATATAAATCACCGGGATCTTCTCCATCTTTTTGGGGTTGCTGACCGAGTCCTTCAAAACGAATTCGGTGTCCCGATCGGACACCACGTGGAATCACAAGATTACATTGGTTCGTAAATGTATACTCGAATTTTCCTCGGCATGTACTACAAGAAGGTTGACTCATTTTTTTACAACCAAGTCCATGACATTGTGGACACGGCATTTGCTGTTGCATCATGAATACACCATTTTGAACGACCTGAGTAAAAGTACCCGTGCCACGACAATGAAGACATTGACTTTGACATGACGTGCATGTTTTTTGAATGTTAATATTCAAATTCTTCGTTAAACCGGCATATGCTTCCTGGAGGGTGATGGTTATATCAAATGTCTGATCAGAACGTCTGACTCGACGCGGAGGATTAAATTGCATGCCTCCTGCTGCTCCCCCAAACATATTCATAAAGATGTCATTCATATTCATGTGATGCATACCTCCACCCCCAGGTGCTCCTTCCGTTTGTTGTTTGATATACAATTCGTGATTATTCATTTGATCGTATCGCGCTCTCTTTTCTGGATCTTTTAGGGTTTCGAAGGCCGCTTGGACATCCTGAAACACGGTGGCATCACCTCCTTTGTCGGGATGTGTCTTCAACGCTTTCGTTCTATAGGCTTTTTTGATATCCTCCGGACTCGCAGACTGGGGAATTTCAAAAAGATCATAATAATAAAGACCCATTCTATACTCTAATGAGATACGGATGGGTTTAAATGGTTTTTCTCTAAATGTAGAGGATCTTAGGTTCTGTCACAGGCACATCGGGCACGAGACCCGCCAAGCCTAGATCATACCCGAAATAGGTTGGGCTCTCTACCCTCTTGATTACCCAGAAGTCAGATGCCATATCCGCATTCAAGATATAGTCAAACGGAATATACAGATACCCTTGGTCTCCGAATGTAACATTCCAGCTGTTTCTCACGATAAAGTACCTCGAGGTTGTATTATACCCTACCAAGAGCAGAGCATGTCCACCAAGCACGGTTTCGTGATGCCGCGGCATCGGCACATATCCGGTGGTTCGAACCGCGTCGGATTCGAATGATTGATAGACAGTAATACCGCAAACTACGGGGAATCCCTCCGCCAAGACCCCTTGGATATCGTCTGCGGTCTGCGCTACCTGTCGGTAATCCAATGCTTTATGCTGCGAGGCATCATTGTAACATTCGACGGGAGGTTTATCGCGGAATCGATCAATATCATAAGGCCAGCATGTGCCATTCGCCACGCCTTTAGTTGAAATCGCGCGAATACCATCTGCCAGTGATGCCCCGCTATCCGTGCTAACGGTTCCTTCGAGTTTACGTTCGTTGTAATAGATGAAGAGGAAACTGGGTAAAGGACTGTCGATACCCTGACGCATTTCATCGTATTGGATCGCCCCGCCCAGCGCAAAACTCGTACAAGCACCTAACTGCCCCTGATCGTATACAGGAGGCATCTTCGAACGCAGATCCACGGTCTCTGGAAGTGTGCAGACGCTGGGATGAGATAAGCATCTGGTCTGGTAATAAGGAATGCGACTCGGTAACGAAGGATGCCAGCCGTATCGGTATAGTGCTCCCGACTCAGAAAAGATATTTCCTGAATTACCCCATGTCACCGAAGTGACTCCAACTAGAATAGCAATAAGTAAAGAAAAGATGGACATTGGTAGAAAAACGCTCTTTCATACGTATACACTGGCTTGCCTTATATAGGTGTTGTCTTGTCTTGTCCTACGACTGTAAAAAAAATTGATATACTAGTAAACGAGTGCCAACCATGAGCAATATGGGTTCCTGTGCTTCAACTTCAACATGTATCTCTACAGTGATTGCGCATTCTAACAGTGGTGTATCCATCTGTCTGAAGAAACCCAAATCTAGACACTCCGAGTCCCTCGATAACGATACCGCTGGTCAATGGAACTCCGTCCTGATCGACGACTGGGTTTCCGCGAAAATCACCGCTATACCTTGGACAAGCTGGCTGTGTTACAACGACGAAGAGCCGGGAGGAACCACGCATTCTTCTGGGGGGCATGCCAAAGGCGTTTTGTTGTGGAACGAAAGCAAAATCGGGTGGCTTGTGCATTCAGTACCCAAGTGGCCGGCTTCTCTTTCTCTCTCTATTTCTTCGAATGGTGTCCAGCCCATTCCAGATAGCGAGTGTAAATATGGTCAATCCTTTATCTGGACGATTAGTGATCGTTCAAATTTAACAGAAATCATGTCTCATTTATCCATTATGCAAGTTCATATTTATTCAACTGTGAACACATCTGTGACCCTTGGTAAATTCCCAACTACCTTCAAGGTGCACCCCCTTTTCGCCAACGTATATCATATAGCCAAGCACTCTAAATGGAACCAAGACTTATACGAAAATGGTATCGTATCGCAGTTCGGCGGCACATGCATGACCCAAACATGGTCCAGGCCCGGACAGCCAGCATCGCCTCATGTATCCCGAGTTTGCGCTGTGACATGGACTAAATCAGGCGATACCTACAATTGCGAGAAAGACCATTCCAAGTGGGCCATCTCTCTTTCTGAAACAAATCCCTGGGTATTCGTCGGAGATATCAACGCCATGACCTCGCAATTTCATCGCGGTGGCGGTGGTATCATCGTCTTAAACAAAAAAATGTGGCAGGCTTTCCGTGATATCGCCATCGCATAATAAGTGATTAGTTAACGATTTCTATGATCCGAAATAATCACCCCTTTATTCAATTCGACCACCCGATCTGCCAACTTCTTTAAGTAAGGATCGTGTGTGACCATGATAACAGTCTTGTGAACCATAATCGTTTGTAATAGTTGCAACACGATATCCTTGGTGTGTTCGTCTATAGCGGATGTGGGTTCGTCCATCAGTACGACATCGGTTTCCTGGAGATAAGCACGTAAGATCCAGATGATCTGTCTCTGACCCCCCGATAGCTTGGACCCGTACTTTCCGACAGGTGTATCCAGCCCTTCTGGCAGTCGTTTCAGAAGGTCTTCCAACCCGATACGGATCATGAGTTCTTCAACTTCTTCTTTGCTCTTATTAGATCCGTAATTGATGTTTTCGTAAACAGTGCGATCAAAGAGGATAGGCGTTTGAGGAATATAAGCTATCATGCGTCGTATTTGCTGAGGAGTAATCGAATTGTATGATACATTGTGATAGTAGATCTCTCCGGATTGAGGCTGATGATACTTCATCAGTAGTTTAATAATCGTACTTTTTCCAGATCCGATCTCACCCATCAGCAGCGTTTTCTCACCGCGATGGAATTCAATCGAGAAATCATTAAAGATATAGTTGAGTTCAGTCTTCGTTTTATAGCCGTAATTGATATTATCTAATCGTAGCACGACCTGCTGCGGGTCATACTCCAACTCGGAGAATAAAATGTCTTCCATATTGTTGAATTTATGACGTGCTTCTTGAGCGGCGACCTCACATAAATCAAAGGTATGCATGGATTCGCGTATATTACCGGCGCGAATGACCATGTCGTTGACCGATCCCAAGACAGACCAGAAAGTGTTCATGATGTATAAAAAGACCAATAAGATCGGGATGAAGACACTGGGCTTCATAGACCCCGATGAGACTTGGCTATATAAGCGTATACAGAAAACACCAAAGTAGGTTAAAACAAGAGGGATGAAGAGGTATCGAAGTCGATTTGTGCAATACAGGCTATCTCGTGTTAGATTATTTACGATTTCCTGATATTCTGCAATACTTTCTAGCTCATCATGGTGCTTTCCAGTATTCAGAACCGACACCATATTGCGCAACATGTCATCAATTTTATCGGTCATTACATTGAAAGAACTATCACGTGCCATAGACACATCAGAACAGGTTTCCACGGTGTACATGACTGCATAAACCAATATCGCAACGAGAGTGAGTAAACCGACTCCTAACCATATATCGTACAACGATATATAAATACCCGCAAACAAGAAAACGACCAAATTAGGTAAAACAACCGATTTAAAATGCGCGATATAACCATAGATCACATTCGGCAAACGTGACACACGCATCAGGATTTTGGCGATGTAAATCTCTTCGTAATTAGCACTGCTTTGAGCCACCACCCGCTTCATGAGCTCATTTCGAATATAGGATTGAAACGTCGGGAAGATGATTGTATCTAAATACTCCATGACTAAGTATCCAAATTGAATAAAACAGACCACGCCGATAATATACATCAACGGTGTCTGAATAGAGGCTTTTCTTTCTATCTGCTTGGTGAGTTTACCCATGAGATGAGGCAGACCAATGTCTTGTATAGGCAACATGAGTATTGTTGCTAAATAACACAAGAACAATAGTTTATGTTCTGTGATGTATCCATATATGATGCTATTGACTGTCAGAGTATCACATTCTGACATCTTCTAATATCATATATAGGAAAAAGTTTGATGTTACTGTATGTAAATACGACGATGATCAAATACCATGCCGTTGAATTTCGTCGAGAGTACACACGTATACGCCCCCATATTCTTGAATTCGATCCAATCACCAATCTCTAAGTCTGGTAAATTGGCAGATGCACACACAATGTCAGTTCCATCACACGTTGCACCATATATTTTACATTGTTCTAGTGCCTTTCTTTTTGCAGCCCGAGGACTGGGCGTGAGGTATCCTGCAGCAACATCTGCGAAATTTCCGTAAATTCCATCGTAAATCCAGTAGGCGTTTTCCCCGTATCTGTTTCTTTTTCCAATGACCCGAGTATACAAAGTACATGCAGGTTCCGCAAAATACCTACCTGGCTCAGCTATAATCTCGATTTCATCGTTTTTAGGAAGTACATCATTAATCGCTGTCACAATCTTAGGATCAATAGGATACATGAATCCACCTCCAATGTCCAAGATGCTTGGTATAAAATTATATAACCTCATCAATTCCATCAGTTTGAGAGCCTGCTGAATCGCATATACATAGGCCGAGGGGTCTTTGCAACCAGATCCTACATGAAAGCTGACACCGCATATTTGAATACCTATGGTCGACGCATATTCTAATAACGAAGGCCATTCATCATCGTATGCACCAAATTTGTTTCCAAAAGAAATTAATGCGCTAGGGTCTCCACAGTGAATACGTATCAATACTTTTGGAGGCGTTTTCTTATAATACTTTGCTATTTTCATAAGCTCACACATTGAATCACATGTTAGCATTCGGATACCTTGTTTCCGTGCAAGGACTATATCCTTTGGCAACTTGCATGTGTTTGCCATGATAATGCTTCTTTCTTTCTCTCTTTCACTTTCAGCATCATTTTTGAATAAACTGGCTACTTCCCTAATCTCATTCCCAGATGCTACGTCAAATCCAGCGCCCAGTTCTTTCAATGTCTGGAGGATAATAGGGTCTGGATTGCATTTGATCGCATAAAATGGTCTTATAGTCGGGAATAAAATATTCCAATCGTGATATGCCATTCTGATTTTTGACAGGTCAAATACGAACGCTCCTTGGACATCTTCAGGAAGGCTGGAAATGCAACGTGGTAGATCCAGTCTGTAATTAATATAGGAGCGAGAAAAAAAGTGTAGCCGGGCATTCACTCGCAAGCACGGCACATGCCAGAGCATGGAAACCCGTGTTCGTGAATCCACTTCAGTTTATTACGGTCTTGAATAGAAAGTTTGTTTTTCGGGATGTAACGAGACTGATACGGGTCGTTTGTCAATAAATAAGCTGTATCCATGAAGATAGACATATCCACATTTTCACAAGAGAGATCGAGGCATAACTGAACACCTATCTGACAACCTTGACGATGGAAAAAGTCAATACGTTCGATAGAAGTAGCCCATAGATAGCAGTAGGATCCTTGCCACTTGATACCACAATCGCTCGCTAGAGAGAGATAGTTCTGGTAATCAGGAATGGGAGATTCTGAATCCAATTCTACGCCCATAGCGCCGAAAAAGAGCTGTGACGGATCTAACTTGACTCCATGATTCACAAGTACTTTCAGCATGAGCACACCAAATTGAGGGGCGTATAAAGAGGCTTCGTGGATATCGGTGACTTTGCAACCTTTATGAAAGAGCCAATTGGCCACATCGGCGGCCATCAACACATCCGGTTCTTTATCTTCCAGAAACTGAAAATAGTCGTTGATACTGGGAAGTTGATGGGGGTTTCTTTTAGTGGGCCAGCCGTATTCCATGATGAAATCGAAGGCGATAGCAAATGATTCCGGACAGGATAACAGAGACATCTTCTATTGCATTTCATTGAAACAAATCCATTTTTATCAATATTTTATACAGCTATGCTCATTCCAATACCAGTGCAAACAAGAGCTAGTAAAGAAAAACATGAAGCTATTTGAAGATTTTTGATCCACGAGGTTGAATTCGGATTGGGAATCATGGCGATGCTGGCCAACAATCCGCCGACATATCCGCCGACATGTCCTGCATAGCTCACTGTAGGTGGATTGTATTTTACGGAGACACAACTTGTGATAGTCGATGTGAGAATAGCTGCTCCGTATAAAATACGTTTTTCAAATGTGAGATCACACATAAATAGTGGCGGGAGACAGGCGGCATAGAGGCCGTATACTCCCCCGCTCGCTCCTAGAGTGACCATCGTCAATCTCTGGACAACGTATTGTCCGTTTATAGCGAGACCCCCTTGAATAATCGACACGGTATGAATGAGTGGGATCTTCCAAAAATCGAAATAGTCGTTGAGAATCACCAAGAAAATACCGAAAAAGGCCGTGCCAATGACATTACCCCATAAATGATTCTCATTCAAGTGGACTAGAGAATAGCTATACCATCGCCAGGGTTCATAATCCCGAATTTGAGTGCTGCGCGTATCAATCACCAGGGATTTATAAGGAAGGATGTCTAGGCTGTAGGGGCCGTATTCATAATAGATGGTTATGTATACTGTCAGAGCTGAAAGAATATAAAGCAAACCGATCAACTGATTGAACCGACACATATAATGAACGGATATTCATATTGGCTTCCTGGAAAGTAAATAATGAATTAATAAAAAACATTAACACATTAATAAAAAACATTAATGTATTAATAAAAAACATTAATGATAGAAGATACTTCCAATTTCTCGTATATGACAAACATCATTCTTTCCTATTAATGTTTTATATTAATTAGAACAGATGGATTATATCAACATGTTTAATGTTTTTTATTAAACGTTTAATGTTTTTTATTAAACGTTTAATGGTTTTTATTAAACGTTTAATGTTTTTTATTAAACGTTTGAATCGTTGGATGTAATGCTCTGCACGATATAAAGAGCTATTACATATACAATTTACACGATGGCCAATCCACTTCATGACGGCAAGAACCCTATCAGATCGATTTCCATCTTAGGTCTGTTAAAAGACAATGAAGACTATCTTGATTGGTTGTTTCCGAAATTGAAAGAGCTTGAGGCAGAGTATGCTGTCGAGTTTTCCTATTTCTTTTATGAAAACAATAGCAAGGATACCACCCCTCAAAAGCTCCGGGCCTTCATGGAGGGGCGCAAAGGTCGTCTTATCTCTGAGAAACTAGACAAACCCCACTATAATACGAAAGAATACGGTTACGAACGCGTCCAGTTCCTGGCCAACTTGCGCACCAATCACCTCAAACAAATCCGCGAAGAGCTAGACAGTGATTGGACTCTGATTATCGACTCGAATATTTACTTCGAGAAGGATGCCCTGACCCGCATGATGACGATGGATCCTCGTAGCGACTCCGAGAATATATGTATGCTCACTTGTAATACCAAAGAAGTGCGAAAGAATTACAAGTTTAATCCGATTAATCCCCGGAATGATAATGAGCGCAAGCCCTTCTTATCTCAGAATCACATGTATGATACGTATGCCATTGTAGACCTGGATAATCGCTTAGCGTACCCTTTTTGCAGGTTTAAGGAATGTCAGATCTGTGAACATCGTCTGGCCGCCAACAACATGACACCCTACGAAGGCAATACCATCGAAGTTCGCGCGGCATTTGGGGGGTTCGTCATGATCCCCACGGCTTTCTTAAAACCATGGTACGTAGAGTGGAAGACGACGGAATTCCGATTCGGAGAACTGAGTTCATGTGAACACATCTATTTCTGTGATATGATCCGGATTGCGTCAGGGGGAGGACGCGTGGTCATTGTCCAAGCGATGGATGATTTGCAGTGGCTCAAGTAGTCGAAACAATCAAAAAATGGAAACTACACCACTTCTATTTGCTCATTTATGGAGCCCGTAAATAAAGACTATACATCACGATTTTACGACTATTTACAATCCACAATCGGCGACATTAATGTAGACAATTACTGCTATGCCGGCGGAACGAATGATCGACATTACAATTATCTAATATCTCAAGGCCTGACTCTTGATGACATGCCATCTTTGTCAGATCATTGTGCATGTGGTCATGCAATCATCCATAATTGCTTCATCCGTCATAAGCCTACTGGCAATTTTGTAGTCCTTGGAAATTGTTGTATCAAGCGATTTATTCCTGATTCAGGAAGAACATGCGAAACATGTGGTGAACCACACAGAAATCGTAAAAACAACGTATGCAATGCATGCAGACGGATCAAAAGAAAACGCGTAGAAACACAGACACGTATTTATGTACAAGTTGCTTATAAGGATAAAGAAACAGCTAAAAAACAAGGCGGACGATGGGAACCGCTCGTTAAATCGTGGTATTTTACGCAAAGAAACTATCATAATTGCACGTTCAAACCTCACAGTGAAACCATACAAGCATTCTATCGTGAAAAAGTAAGTGAGTTAATCCTGTAAATACCACACATATACCATATTGATAAACAGAAGTAAGACTACAGTCCCTATAACCAAAACCAACTTCCCGACCCATCGCGGCGGTTTTCCGGCAGACGTGTCTCTCGCTGTCTCGATGTTAGGACCGTATATAATCGGGATCGTGTCACCTGGATTCAGGCGGTATGTGGTGGTAATCCATTCTTTTTGAAGCCCGGTTTGTCCGAGATACTGGACTTCGGCGTTAGATTCGCGGAACGGCAAAGAAGGCGGTGCGGTCAGAACGGTGGCTTCGGCTCGATATGTATTGGGTTCATCGAAGGCATCTACCCAGAAAAGGCCTAACATCCACAATACAATTCCGGTTGCAAGATAGGTCCATATGAGTTGCCAACGTTCATCCATTACACTCATAGAAACATAATATGCTTTAGAAAAAGAACTTATTGTATTACACTACTGAACATAGGAATAAGGGATCCGCTTCTGGCGCAAATCCCCAAGGAATATGGGAGTTTCTTTGACCAGAATGTAGGAACGTCGATTCTCTTTACGCACTTTGTATCGGCGACCATTGACGACGACATAGCGTTGGCCGTTGCCTCCTATTTTGCTGCTAGCATCGCCTCCGCCGTCTGATCCTTTTGCGGCGGCATCGCCTTTGCTTTCTGATACTGATTCTTTTGCGGCGGCATCGCCTTCGCTTGTTGAGTTACGAACTCCAGGTGGTGTAGTTGAATAATCTGTTACACGGATCTTTATGTCTTTTGATTTACCACCACTAACAGCACCAACTTCTTTTTCTGATAAAATACGCGCACATACGGTTCGTTCTTGTCCTTTATCAACACTGACAGCTGCACAGATACGCTGACCTGGCTTTAGTTTAATGGAAGGGCCCTTGTTATCTTGTTCTGCGACATTACGTTGGTCAGACGGAGATAACTGTCCATCTTTTAGTTGTTTGTCACTACATGTGAGACATTTGTTGAAAGTTCCACTGAAGGTATCTGAACCTGACCTTATTTTGATTCGTGTACCTTGAGTAATAGGAATGTGTTCAGCTAAAGGATCTTTTGAGTCTGGATCTGCTACACCGATATATATACCAGTCGCGAATTTAGAAGAATCACTCGTCAAATTACGAACCCGCCCATAAATTGTATTGTCTGTAGAAATTTGTACCTCATCACCTTTGAAAGGCATATTCTGGGCAAGGCTGACGAATATGCCTTCGGAATAGGTTTTACCTTTTCCAATTGCTTCGATGGATACAGTATCTCCTTTCTTAATCGTAGGATAGTCTGCTGATAACTTGGCTAGGTAGGTATTCTCCTTGGGTTGTTTAGGCTTTTTCGAGAGGTCAAGCTTGATTGTAACAAGGACTTTCGTTCCGGCAAGCAAGGTGTTGATGCCTTTTTTCTCATTTTCGTATTGCATGACGAAATCGCGAACTTCTTTTCTGGGTAATAAAACGTCAATTAAATTCAAATATTTTTGACCACTGCCTGGTAAAAAATCGCGAAACTTTTTATGTAGTTTATCTTTAAATTCATTCGTTAATACATATCCACCTTTTGGATCTACATCAACCGATTTTAAAAAGATGATTTCGTCTTCAGTCAAAGGGTATTTGTTATTTAAAGCAGCATTTGTAATCTCATGTAGTGATAGAAAAGTTGTACCTGTTAAATTCGTATACTCTTTTTTACTCAAAAAGTCTATAAACCTATTTTCTTCGTCTGTCAATTTATCACGAGGTGGTGTAGCTGCCATATTCCAATACTCTTTCTCTCTACTTAGAAATTGTTTCTATCGTGCACTTATAATAAAAATCTGACCCGCTTGACATCTTTCAATATATGCGGATAGAATGGATTCAAAAAATCACGGATTCGTTCGGATGTACGGTCTGTCCCATAGTTTTTTGTCCACCAACTCTTTGTATCCATCTTGTCGATTCGCGGCACCAGCTTATCGAGAGCCCCGCGGATATCATATTGATCGATGAAAAGCTCACCCGTATGTTCGTTGATGTATTTCGAGCCACATAAAATCGTGTGATTCATGAGCACCGGTAGCCCCTTCGTCAGGCATTCCGCAACAACACGCGGCGAGGCATCATAGATATTCGGCACAAACAGGAATCGAGAAGCGCGCATCTTATCTTGTAAGGTATACCAATCTAGCCAATCCGTCACCTCGACACTATCTCCGTACTTTTCTTCCAAGCCGCATCCGACACGTCCCACCAAAAGCCCTTTGAGCTTGTATTCGTTTATCATAATAGGCAGGCATTCCACAAACAGTTTGTAATTCCGGTTGACCGCATTCCAGCCGTCCATGGGACATGTATCTCCATCTTTATTGCAAATATAGATGAAATCGTATTCCTTTTTCACATCACTAGGAGGTTCAGAGTCATAAATGTCTGATTCGCTGATATCCACAAGGTTGTTATAATCACTAAAACCATACTCAGTCGGATCCCGGAAACAACACAGCCAATTTTGAATATACCGGGTATAATCAAAGGGGTGATCAAGATGATAATAATCGTCGGCTCCATCCTTAATTGGCTTTGGGAAGGATTTATAGGCCGTGACACCGATTATCTTAATACCATGCTGCAAATACTCGGCATATCTATCTTCCGCATCTTTGTCTCGAAAGAATCCAGTGACTGCTACAATAGGAAGCGGATTGGAATTCTCGTCGTGGAAATAGCGGAAGGGGAACATACCCTTGGGCTTGAGAGAAGCCAGATACTCTTTGGACGGAGTGATCTCTTGTTGAGACATATTCTCGATACTATTTCCCCAGTACATACGTTGATACATTAAACACCCAATGACATATAAACAAACAAGTACCAAAACAAAAGGAATGACGGGAACAGAAATACGCATTCACAGTATGTATTTAATTTACACGGATACATTTCTTCGGAACGCGAACCTATAAACTCTTTACTATAGAGTTCAGTGCCCTACCGGGTCTGTGTGTAAACACGCTTTCATGGCGCAACACGATAAAACCAAGGATAAAAATAAGAAGCGCAAAAAAAGCTTATCCGAATGTAATAATGATGAGCCGTTCTATATTACTGACGAAGTATCCGGATCGTATTCCGGTTCGTCTGATTAGAGATGAAAAGAAAGATACCCCCGAACTCGAGAGATACAAATACCTGATTCCTCGCGAAATGACGGTCGGTCAATTTATGCATGTGGTCCGGTCAAAGATGGTTATGAAATCAACGAAAGCCCTGTTTTTCTTAATTAGTACAGGAAATGATCATTTTATTCCCCCTACCTCTCAAATTCTTAGTGAAATACACGATCCCTATCAAGATGAAAAGGGTATTCTGAATATTGTCTATGCGACAGAGAATACGTTTGGTGCAGTATAATTTTTATTCATTATTCGTAACTTGTTCAGGTGCTTCCTCCTTTTTATTGTTTTGTTCCAGACGCTGTGTCTTGACGCGGTCGATCCGCTGTCGCACACGCTCGATGGCCAGAGGGAGTCTCTTCTCCGGCCCCCAGATCTCGATCACCTTGCGTTCTTCCGCGTACCAAATATAATAGACTTTTGTAGCACTCGTAATGGCTTTGAAGTAAAAGCCGTGGCGGCCGATGACACCTCCCATGAGCTCATCCTCTCCTTCTTCAAGAGGGACTTCACAATAGAAAGCATTCGGAGGGCTGTAGACACCCGGGTTAATAGAATATCCTGGAGGAAGATTACGAATAGGATACTTAGCTTGAATCTCTTCAGAATTCATTTTTATAAGACACTGTATACCATACCGTATGGTGTCTTTAAATCCTTTCTCTCTCTTTCTCTCTTTTTCTAGAAAAAAAGAAGAATACTCGCGTCACTAGCTTACGAACGTCTACGAGAGATCTGAAGATAAGCGCGATTTTCATTATGATTATGATTTGATACGATCGATATAGTCTGGGTGTTGTTGTATCGAGAGGAGATCTCTGCCATGTTTTGATTAAAGTATTGGAAAAGAGAGTCAAATTCTTTGAGGATATTCTCTACTGGATCGGTCACGCGATCAATCAGGATTCGATGGATCATATCTGCTCCAGCATTGACCAGCATGTCCATTACATGATGCATAGCGGTCTTCTTATTGGTTCGTCTGTATTCATGATACAGTTCTCTCTTCCAGGCCTCTTCAGTGATCTCTCCACGAAGATACTTGATACGTGTGGCACGTGTATCTAGGATCTGCTCTTCCGGATTCCGAGGGCGCGTCATATTCATCTCGACTTCAGATATATGCATCAGAATTCGATGAACATCTGTAACTTTGTTAACTACGTCCTTATCAGCTTCTATTCCTACCCCATTTCGATTATCTATACGACCGTATCTGAACGTTCCCGGATACTTTGTTCTAAGAAACGTCATGACTTGGCGATGCTCTGGGAGACGACCACATTGAGGTTCCAGATTATCGGCATTTTCATCGGTCAAATTCTGTCGACGAAGCCATTCGTAATAATGTGGATTATGAATCCGACTTTTTTCGATTTGCATCGTCCTCCAATTGAAGGCCGTGTGACAAACGACGCACCACATCTGATCGCAGTTTCGGACGGCAGTAAAGTCTTGAAGAACAAACCTATGATTTCCGTCGACTTCCCATCCATAGTATGATCCTTTTCCGATAGGAGTCACACTAATCGAAGTCCTTTTATAATCCTTGTTTGGATTTGATGATGCACATTTCTTACGTTGAATTAAAGTAGGAATTTCATTAAGTCTCTCTCCAGAAATGGTGATGACATGCTGATCCTTGTAGTCTTTTGGTTCAACATTGAAGATCTGTGAGTTCTTTTTCTGACGGATGATAATAGAGACAATAAACCCAAGGGATCTTGCTAATAGAACAATTTGTTCAGATATAGTCTTATTCACTTGAATGATAACTATACGCTTCCCCTCATTTGATAGACTGCCGTCGCTATCGACGATTCCTGCAAGCAACTTTAGACGATTCTCACGAGAGTTCACAATAAACTCTGTTGGAATATGCTTATTTCGAATGAGATTGTAATGAGATAGCGCGGCTTTCAGAGGATTAACTGATTCTATTTTCCTGGATGTAGTGTAAGGAATATTTGGGATGTCACATATCTCGCTTTTTTTCTTTTCGCATCCTTTGCAAGTCTCGG